>Ga0307518_10002619_pt1 | contig 13094 bp, 6 predicted proteins | sample 25_EM_MG_FD_203889 | JGI IMG/M metagenome (GOLD analysis project Ga0307518, IMG submission 203889) | Populus trichocarpa ectomycorrhiza microbial communities from riparian zone in the Pacific Northwest, United States - 25_EM | ecosystem: Host-associated > Plants > Roots > Unclassified | place...
TAGAAAACAAATAGATGAGTCGGGAAATTAAAAAATAAAAATCAAGCAAAATTTCGAAATAGGAGTTTGCGTGGCAGTTAAAAAGACACTAGATTATAGAGAAGATAAATAGTTTACTTCTTATTTATCCTTGTCTTAAAAAAAGATATATTTATTAGATAAAAATAAAGGTTAAAAAAATAAAAATCAGTAAAAATTGTAAAATTTAAATCATTCCCTTCTCACACACCTCCACCACTAGAACCCTCTTTTTTACTTCCAAATCCTCTCATTTCCCTGCCTTTTTCTTCTTAAGAAAATATTTACCAAATAAAAGTTTGAAAATTCCAACCTCACCTCACCTCACCTCACCGCGTCCTTCCTCGTTTTTTCCCTTCAAGCCCCTCGAACCTAACGTGGTGTCAGGTTTCAAATAGCCTTCCCAGTCAAGCGGCTTTCATATTTTATTTCAAAGGTCTCTTTCAATTCTACACAAAGCTATAAAATGTCAATTCAGAATGATAAAAAATATATATATAATTTTGATAAAAAAAATAATAATTAAATTAATCTTTTTTGGTTTCGTACTAGGTGATTTAAAATTATATAGTACTGAAAATAAATTAAATTGTCAGAGTCTTGAATGTTAGGATGTATGGCCTCCACACATCACTTACTTTAAAAGAAGCCTTCAACTACAGTGACAAGTATAATAATAATAATTATTATTTATTATTATTATTATTATTATTATTATTATTATATATAAATTCAAATCATATGGACCAATCATGTGTAGCATGGATTGGTGATAATGTGTTTTTTTAAACAAAATATTTTGTAATTGTAGCGTGGTTACGGACAGGAACGGAGAAAGAAAAAAAAATCAAGAAGGGCCAAATTAAAAGATTTATTCTAAAAGGGGTTAAAATTTTAAGGGAGAGGCTGGAAAAAAATTTCCTTGCAGGGACCCCGGCCCCTGCCAGCCTCCTCCTGCCTCTGCCACTGGTTATGGAGGTGACCAATTCCATGTCCTTTAGCTATGAAGGACAATATTGTTTTTTTTATACATGGGATAATTTTTTTTATTTTGTGGAATTAATCATTTCCTTTTTTTATTTTTATTTTTTAAAAAATTTATATTTATACTCAAAGTAAGTAAATATATCATGATAGTTGTAAGAATCTATACATCACATATAGGTTTTAACAGTATCATGACATAGTTGTCGAGGTCAAGTCAAGTTCGGGACTTTAAAAATCGAATGGAAAAAGACATGGATAAATAAATTCCTTAAATTTCTAGTATTTTAGAATTTATCATTCAAAGAGAAATAGACTATTAAAGAATTTTGCATTGTATTTAGATTGTAATTGTGATAATTGAATAGAGAATTGAGTCCAAAGTCGAAAGAAATATCACACAAAGTATATATTTTGATGCTCGTCTATTTTATCAATCGAGCCACCACCAAATCATTGAAAATAATGTGTTATATTAGGTCGAATCAAGCATGACAAATATCAGTACTCTTTTTTGGTACACCCAACAAATCATTGAAAACAATGTGTTATTTTAGGTTGAACCATGCAAGACAAGCAGCGGTACTTTTTTTTTGGTACACCCAAGCGTGATTAATCTAGTCCCGTTGTTTCAAAAACTTTATTTGATAAAATTAAATTATATTTTATAATACTGAACTTTAATTTGATGCCGGGTATTATTTTTTGTCACCACTAATACACTATAAAACGTGAATATAACATTGGAGAATAAAATAAAATACAAATTATTATTCAATATATATATTAAAAAAGAAGAAGAAGGAAACTCAGCTACGCTGCTGCCGTTCACAGTGCAACCGAGTGAATATAATTTATTCTGTAATGGAATGGAGTTATCAAAGTTGACTAGTTCCATGATCCGTACAATGGAGGGTAATAATGTCTTTTGGGTAGGGTGGCAGGTGCCGTGGAGAAAGGGACACGTACGGGATGGTTTGGGCATAAAAGAGGTCGTTGAGGGTAGGCAAAGGGAAAAGACAGATGATTAATAAAGCGGGTTGGTTGGTAGCGAGCTAGGGGCACCGACGGGCTGTAATTGGATAGACGGCCTGCCATACAAGCTTGTAGATAATGTCCCGCCCCGCCCACCTCATGCCCCAAAACCCCTTTTTATTTTTACATTACCGTAACAACCCCGTCAAATTTCATAATATATTTAAAAAAATATTAAATTGTTTATTTTTTAGTATTTTTTTATTCAATAATAAAATATTAAAATTACCAAAAACAAATTATGTGAAAAATATTAAATTGATGTTTTTGAGATGAAAAATATTTTTAACTAGAATATGAATATTAAATTCATAGTTCTTTAAGTATTTTTTGATTTAATAATAAAATGTTAAAATTACAAAAGAAAAATTAATTTAAAAAAAACATAAAAAGTCTGTTAAATAGACAATTTAATACAAGAAATTAAATAGTTAATTTAAAAATATATTATTTTTTATTCAACAATAAAAATTTTCCCAGATGAATTTATATACTTATTAATTAAATTTAGTTATATAGTTTATATTATTCAATTTCATAATAATAATAATAACAACAATAACGACACAACAATACAACTATATTTTTTAGCTAATTAAAGGGATGCCTGTATCTAAAAAGTAGAAAGTACATGAGAATATCATAAAGGTTATTTTTTAAAATAATTTTTTTATATATAAAAAAGATAAAATGTATTAATGGTTTTAATTAAGCTTCAAGCTTTATATTTTTTATTATAAAAATTTTATTTTAGTTTTTGAATAAGAAAACATCGTAGGAGATTTTAGAATGCACTGATATGGGCCTGTCTTTCTAAGAAAAAGCCCATGTACAGTAAAAAATTGTAAGATAACGAGCCCAATAACTGGTACACCGACAACTGGAAGGCATTCTTCTAAAGGACTATAAAGGCCACCATGGCCCTGGTGCGGAGCTATCGCAAAGGACGCAGAAGAAAAACTAGGGTTTCCGTGAAAGCAAGCAACAGCCTTACAGTCGACAATATGATCTACGACGTCAACTCTCCTCTCTTTCGCTCATTCCTCAGCCAGAAGGGTGGCTCTTCCGATAAGAGGTAATTTATTCCTCTGTTTTCTTTCAGTTTCTGTTCTATACATGTTTCTGTGTAGATGACCATGTAGCTGTTTCGATGTGTAAATAATCCAAGTTTAATGATACTGATTCTCTTAGCATCTGAACTGAGTGTGTTATGCATAGAAGGGTATCGGTTTTTTTTTTTTTTTGTTTTCTTTATTGCTTTGACAGGTTGGCTTATGGGTAGTTTCGCTACGAGTTATGCTAAACGTCAAGAAAAAACTTCAAGAATACACATGAATCATCATCCAACAGTTTATTTGTATTCTTGAAGTTTGTTCCATTGGTATTTAGAATTACTCTTTTATGACACTATGGTAGCGTTTGGTTAGACAGTGATCCCCCTATTCTTCTTGTTTTGAAAAAACAGAAATTCACTCCAAACTCTTTCCAGAGAAAGATTTATTTTATGTCTCTGTCTTTTATCCCTTCAACCAAACATATTTTTGTCCCATTTGTATTTGTCCATCTGTCCCTTAGTCACGGGGCACTGACCAAAAGCAATCTAAGGAACATAAAAATATGGTGAAATTGTGGATGATGAGACTAAATATGTAAATGGTTTGACTTGATAAGATTAAGTAGAAGCTTGTCATCTGCTATTTGAACAAGAAAAACAAAACAGGAAAAGCAGAACATGGTGAAATTGGAAAACGTGGAAGACTTTTAGCTGGGAAAAAAAATTGTGAATCATCTAGTTTTTTCCAAGATGTTTGTCGAATGAAATTGAATGCTATGTTACATGCATTTGGGAGTTGATGGATTTACAAGTTTTTGGATCCTTTAGTTAAAAGCTTGAACATGGAGTAGATTTGTGTAATGTTAGTGGCATTGCATGTCAAGATTGTTGAACCAAAAGATGGAAGAATTTGAAGGACAGATATGCAGAATGATTCATGGAACTCTAAATGTAATTTGGCTAGATTGGTGCTATAAACTGGATCAGGAAAGGATGTTATTCTATCTGCGTTGATTCTCCATTGGAATTTGAGCTGAATATCCCATGAAATTCAATTGAATGCTGTTTGAAAGTACCTTCTTGTGGTGCCAGTCGTGAATTGTCTTTTCTGATATAGAACGTGTTCTCTGGCTTTCATGCTTTGGAATGGTGGATTTTACTCATCCTACATTAACAAGTTCATCTGTGTTTTGTTTGTGATTGGAAAAATGGTTTTGTATGCTTTCCGTAGTATGAAATTCCTTTCCTCAAGTTTTAACCTATTCTTGATTTTTTCTCCCCGACTGATTGTTCCCTCCATTCCTTCCCAGCCTCTCTTTTCTTCTTTCATCCTAGTTTTTAATTAATGTCCCTCGATTCAGCTCGCTGGTTTAACATGTCTATTGGGATATCATACATGCTATTATTTAGCATTTTAATGATTTGTCAAGAGGCGCTGAGGCGCTTGGCTAGGTACCTCCAGGCCAGGCCAGGCGAGGCCACGTCGCCTTTAAATGAAGCGTTGCCTAGGCAAGCGCCTTGTGAGTGGGTGCAAGGCGTTAAAGCTAGTGCATGCTTGAAGTACTTCTTTTCTTTCATTGTTGGATTTTTCTTTTTTCTTTTTAACTGATTTTTTGACCTATTTGTCTATCTTTTATTTTACCACAAGAAAGAGCTTAGGGGTATTTTTGTAAAAAAACAAAGATCAGGGTAAAGAAATCATTAAAAAAATCATTAAAGTGAGACAAAACAGACAAGGATGGACACCTTAGAAGAGAAACACCAACCACACTTTCTTTTTTCAACATCAAGTGCTAGAACTACACATGAAGAGGGATTTTGAGAGACGAGGATTTGGACTGTAATCATGAAATGGAGGATATGGAGGATTCAAGTGAAGGAGAGGAAAGCATGGATGAAGATGTTTTTGAAGATTAATGAATAATGATGATGATATTCAAGTTTACTTTTTAATCTTTTTGCTACTTACTATTTTAAATTATCTTATTTTGTTTAAGGGTGAAAAATATTACTTATGGTATTTTATATTTTCTTTTGATTTTCTAATGATCTAATCGTAATTGGGAAGATATATATTTTAGATTTATATAATATAATATTATACATATATTTTCTTTAATTTATAGCATTATTGCCTTGGTTCATTTGGGCATGCGTCTAGGGGTGTGCCTATTGCCTTGGGTATATAATATAACACTGTGCTAGAGATATATTGCATGTGAATTTGATTCTTCTAAGTGAAAGGAAGAGCTTTTCTTTACCATGTACTGCATGCTTTTGCAGTTGCTCTGTTTGAATCTTTTCCTTGTTTCCAAGTGCTCACGATGCAGTTGAAATAACCTATAATCAGATAGAGTGCTGCGAGATTTTACTGGTCGATGCATGTTTGATAAAATCTGCCCTTTTAGATCGACTCTGAGCCCTATGAATTATTGAGGTGCTTTTTCTTAGTTTTGTTTCTGGGTATCCTGAAGTATGGATGTAATTTTTGTTGGTTTCAGGAAAATGGAGGAGCAGAAGCCAAAGGAACAGAGACCCAAAGCTAACGAGAACAAGCCTGTTATGACAGAGTGAGAGGTGCTGTAGTTACCAGCTTTAGAATGAGTGAGATGTTTTAAAATGCCATTATATATGTTGGGGATTTCCTCTCATCTAGTCTAAACATGAATTAACCTATTGCCTTTGGAGTTTGCTATGAACTTTCGTTTGGAAATGGATGTTAATTTGAGTTTGTGATATCGGTTTGTAGAATCAAGTGGCATTGATGTCATAGAATTTTCACTCTTTCGTACACGCAAGGTAAAACCGTCACTTCCCAAGCATGGTAGACATTATTTTCATCGGGGCGGTGGTTGTTCCTTATTTCAGCTTCTCCTTTCCTGCTGTATTTTGCTTAGGTACGTACTAGTCTTAACGGGTAGGTGAGGGGTGGGAGAATGGAGAAGAGGAGATGTTTCTTACAGTCTAATAGTTGACTGTAAAGATCGGAAAAGCTTTCGATAGTGTAGAGAGGTCAAAAGACAAAATAATTGCAGGCAGTTTCTACGCGTGGGGGCACATGTTAAGATTGGCAACAGCTGGGGCCTTGGTGAATGATTATACTGACCTAGAGTAATTTATTATCTTAGTACAAAGCACTCTATAGCTGGAGACTAGCTCATTTACCCGTGCTACTCCTTGTGCAAAATTGTTTTTCAAGCGCAATAAAAATATTTAAGTATTGATAATTTATTTATTTATTTAAAAATAAAATATTTTAACTATGAATTAAATTATATTTTTATATAATATTGAAATAAAAATGTATTAAATTTACCTAGGTTAACAATAGCTGATGCGGAAAATGCATTGGAAAACACATTCAGGTGAAAACAAATTTGAAAGATAAAATTAGTAACAAACAAGATTTAATTAAAAATAAAAATTAAATCAACTCGAATTAACAAAGTAAACTCATGGCACATCTTATGCTTGATATTAAACTCAATAAATGTTTTTATCTCATAAATTATTTTTCATTTAATTATATAATAATAAAATGCATGATGATTTTTTTGTATGAAATATTTTTTAAAATTAAAAAACCATGAGACACACGGAGTTGAGAGAGCAAAAATAGATTGTTAATAACAAATGATGAAATTATATTATTTTAGTTTTGAGTTAAATAAAAAAATAGATGATTGATAACAAACAGTAAAATTGTATTTTTTTTAAATTGAAAGACAAAAAAAGTATTAAACAAAATAAATAAATAAATAATAACTCAGATGCTATGGATTAATCCATTAAACCTGTCACCCAACACATGGATTTAATTAGGTTTAATGATTGTTTTTCAAAAAAATTTAATCCAAATATAAAATAGCAAAAAAAAAAACAAAAAAAAAAGTATAGGCACATGGGCTTAGGTATTACAAAACAAATCCTAGGCACATAGATCTAGCCCATATGCCCAGGCCTGACTTTATTTTTTTATTTCTTAAAAGGACGAATGACCTATTGTTCTTTTTTTTTTTTAAAAAAAAAGGCTGCAAATGATCTGTTTTTTATAGAATCTGGTTGCTAAAAAAAAACTATTTTAACCTATTTTTTTACTCAAAACACCATGATAAACATATCTATATTTTTTTAAAAAAATCAAGAAACAACTTAAAAAACAAAATCAACCCGAACCTAAAAATATTTTCACGATCATATTTGTCTCCTTATGCAAGGAGAAGGGGAAAGGGCACCTAGGTGAAACTCCCTTTGATGAAATGGAACCCACTGACACGATATCGATCATTTTTGTGGCTAGAAGAATCATCAATGATGACTCTCTCTCTCTCTACATCGGAATTCAGCAAGTCACTCTCTCCTTCTAAAAAATGACTAAAAACAAGGGAAATAAAGTTTGGTATTAAAATTGAATTTTTGACAACTAAAGGGATTGGTCACCTAATAACTAAAAAAATAAAGGATTAAAATGAACTTTATAATGAAATTCAAAGCCACCTGGTATTTTCAACTTGGTCATGTCTTTCAATCAAGCCCTTTTCTTCCAAGAAAAGAGAAGTAACAGAGTGTTTATTTGGGCTCAAAATGACTCAGTTGTGCATAAAAAAATTCGAGGATGAAATTGAAAATTTTTAAAAAATTAATTATTTCAAACCACAATAATTAAAAACACCTCACCTTTTAGTTAGTTTTTTTCTTCTTTTTTTGTAATTTCTCTCTTAGACTTGCCCGATGAGATGAGTGTTTGGTACCATTGTAGTTTTTTTCTCCGCAAGCTACAAAGAAAACATTGTTTAGTTAGTCAAATTATTCTTGCTTTTGACATTGGTTCCTCTATATAATTGTGTTTCGAACTATATAATTATGTTTCGAAGTTTAGTTTTCTAAAAACTAAAATAACTTATTTTTCATTCATAAAGATTTACTTTTTATTTATTTTACATGCAAAAATTATCCTCACAACATATATATATGTTTTTAAAATCAATTTTTTAAAATATTTTTTTTAATCTACTTTTTTAAACTACAGTCATAAAAACTATCACGATATCAAATACATACAAAATAAATGTTAAAGGTCTTAAATATTTTGCAAAATTTTGGAAATAAAGTGTTTTTTCATATTAACATAGTGAGAAAGCTTTGAGAAAATATTACATGCTAATTTTTTTTTATAAAAAAATTAGCATAACTAATGAAAAACCACAATTGAGAACTGCGTTATTTAAAGTTTTAAATTGTAGGTTTTCTACTATGCTATTTCTTAAAATACTTTTTTTTATTTTTGCTCGTGTTAGTTTACAAATTATTTTTCAAACTATGCTCCTTTTCAAAATAATTAGGAAATACGAGGAACTAGGATGGATAGAATTCTAGTTTGGATTGATTGTTTCAGCCGATTTCTAGGGTGGTTGGAAGTGCTTTGATTATCAAAGAAAACTCACAAATCTTGTCGTTTTGGACTCGTTCATGTGCATTATATAGGCTTTCATGCTCTAGCTAGGTCTCCTTTATAGCATGTTTGTTGCCTGGTTTCTTTCAGGAAATTAAATATAACCAGAACATAAAGTGATTGTCCTCCGACTTGAGTACAGCTGACTCAATGACGCGTGGAATAATAAAATCACTTCACATTTATAATATATTTTTTTAATTTTTCAAAACTATCCAAAATCATTAAAACAAAATTAAAACAAAAAATTAAAAATACTTTTTAAACATAAAAATAAACACTCTCTAAATATGTTTAATATTATTATAGTTTTTGCGATTATAATTTAAAAAATATATAAATTATAGCTTTTTAATAATCAAAATTTTAAATGAATCTTTCTCCTTTCTTTTATATATATATTAACTAAATACTTTTAAAATTATAATTAAAATAAAATACAATTTCCACCCTTAATCGTTACACCATCTCCTGAAACCAACATTAAATTTCGTTAGTACTTGCTTCCTTCTTCAAAACGTTCGGTGGATCTTGAACTACACGATGGAAGGCAGGACTTTTTTATATCAAGGGGAAGTTACCTGAAATACAACCTAACATTCTTCTTTTAGGTTTTTTTTACCAATAAGAAGACAGAAATGTTAATTATGGCTTTGGAGATGCAAAATGATTAAAAGAAACATTAGATAAGTAATATTGAGTCGCATTGTTCACACACAAAACATTATGAATAATACTGAGTAGTTTTTAATAATTCATTTTAGTCTTTGAATTTTATTTTTGATGACCTAATACTAATTGATATTGATTTTCTAGTCAAGGGTGAAATAAAAAGAAAAAAGACTGAAATGAAAAAAATATCAAACATGGATGGCGTACCGGGAAATATTTAAAAATTACATTTAGGTCCTCAAAATTTTAAAATAACACAACTTATACAATTTAGGTCCTTTTAGATTTCAAACAAATCGGTCTTTATATAAAAATTTATTTATATTATTTTTTAGTCTTGGATTAGAGAGAAGAGAGGGAGGTCGCTGGATTTCGACGATGAGAAAGAATGTCATCATTCAGGCCATTTACAACCACCAAAATGAGAGTTTTTGGTGTTCATGAGTTCATGAGATGAAAGGAGCTTGATGATGATTGTTTGGAACCTCAATATTGCCTGAAAAAACATATTTAAGCCGACTTGATTTCATGTTTTATGGACCCTTTTGGGTATTTTAAGTTGATGAGTTGGTTTATAAGTGTTCCGTGGGTGCCGGTGAGGTGTTTTTGAGTTGAAATCAAGATTGTCAATTCCGTTTTGGTAAGTGTTTTGTTTTTTCAATTGGAATGTTTCAGTTTCAGAGCATTTCGGCGTGCCGTTTCGGAATTGAACTGTTCACACACACACACACACACACACACACACACACACACACACACACACACACATATATATATATATATATAAAATTCAACAAACATAATTCAAATTCAAGATAAATTAATTATAAATTATGCAATACAAACACAATGTCAAACAAATATAATTTTAAAATTTAAAATATTCCTAAATAGACAAGATTAAAAAGAACTTTAACTTAAAATAATTCAACTTAAACAAAATACTAAAATATTATGAAAGTAAAATGTTTTAACATAAAAAAACAAAATCAAACCCGAACTTTTCACTTCTAAAAGATAAAGGGAAGCCACACAAGTCATTCATGTCAAAACGCTACGACAATTAAGTCTTGAACGAAGGTAGAGGGAGTTGGAATCTGAGTGTCACATTTAGGTTAACACACAAACACCACCAAATTAGTATTTTTTAACCATTAATTAAACTATAAGTTTTGTTTGTCACCCATTTAAATTCCCTTCAGTTTACTCATTCAATATCACGAGGAGGTCATGCTTTTCTTGAGGATAATAAAAATAGTCCAGTGCTTTTTATATTATAATCGTATTGCAAAATGTATTTTTATTGTGATATTAATGGATAATGATTTTTTGATCTTTTAACATTTTATAAAAAAGATGTGCAACTCATGTTTTATTCAACCAAAAAATTGGAAGTAATGTAATAAATATTGGTGTCAATGAAGATTTGTTAGGAGAGGGGAGTTCAATGAAGATGAATTTGCCATTTGACCATGCCAAAAAAAATTGATTAGGGTCCATAAATTTATTATTATTATTGTTTTGTTTGATTTTTTATTTTTAGATTGATTAAAGATTGTTTTGTAGTTGAAAATGGAGTTATTAATATTTATATGGTATTTTTATGATTTGTTTTGGTTAAAATGAGTTGAAGTTTGGATTTCATTCAATGGTTTTTCAAGACCAAAACAGAATATATGAAATGAAACCGGAATATTTCGGCCGAAATTTAGCCGAAAAATCGGGAACGGATCGAGATTTAAAATGAGATGAAAATTGTTCTGTTTTTTGAATTGGTACGAAATGTTTCGGTCATTCCGAACAAAACAGAACGAAATTGAAAACCTTGGTTGAAATGACTTTAAAATTGGGTTTTTTGAACAAAAAAGCCATTGCCCTGATTTTTCGGCCACCACTTGATAACCAGATTGTGGGCATGCAAACGACACGTTGTCTGCCTTGACAAGCAACATGTTGCTTGTGTATTTGTTTTTCAAAAAAATCGGGGCTACCCATTTTAAATATATATAAAAAAACAAACTCAAGCGTGCGAGACTAGGCTTTTCTTTGCAATGACCCAGGAGTGCTAGGCTATGGGCCCAAGATTCTAGGCTTTATTTGGCCTTTTTTTATTTATTTAAAGGTTAAATATAATTTTTTTAAAAAGATATTGATCTCGGTTTAGTCTATGGCCCGAAGTATAGATTTGACGAGTTAAGCCACAATATCCAGACTGTTTTTTTTCTAATATTGCCTTTTTTAATTGATATCTTTTTTTAATGTTTTTTTTCTTAAATAATTTATAAATTTATGTTTCAATTAATATCTATCCTATGTGATTTTTCTTCTTATTTAACCATTTGTTTTGACAAGATTTGTTTTTAAATGATGTTGTGTGTTTTTAAAAATATTATTCTGATTCATTTATATTTTTTTTATCTTTTATATAGAATAACTTTATTTTTTAAAATAAAAAAACAATTTTTTTCCAGATAATATTTCTAATATGTGCAATTTTGGATAATATTTTTTTATTTTATTTTATTAAATCAATTTAATATGTATGTCTATATCTATTATCGTTTGATTGAATAAAAAATTATTTTTAATAAAAAAATTCAATAAGTACAACCGAGTAAATATCTCGTCTTACGAGATTAAACATCTTAATCTATACACGTCGACGTGATTTTTTTAAATTTATTTTTAGTTATTATTAACGATTTTTTTCTTATTAAAACATCTATTTCTCAATTTATTTAATTATATACAGCATAAGTTTTTTATTTATATAATTTTTTATATATAAAAATACATTAAGAAATTAAATATATAAAAAAAAATTTAAAAAAATATTCAACCTCTGACAAAAACACAACACGAATCAAATAACTATTGCAGCTTAAAAGATGGCGTCATACCGAAACTAAAAACCAACTAACGGAGAAACCAAGAACATGTCGAAATCATTTTAAAATATTCGAGAAGTGTGGTATAGTGAAATTAATTCCACTCAAGTACCATGAAAAAGGAAGAAGAAGTCATTGCATCTCTCACCTTTCTTTTTTTCTTTAACAACCAAATGGAGCTAATTAACCAAATTATTATGACTATGACCATGACTGAGACTGCTAATCATCATCTCTCACGAAGCCAACTTGTAGAGAACAAAAGAGAAAGAAATCTCTTTCTATTTTGACTATGCCGTTTCTTCTTTTCTCCATCTCCACTGCGAGACCAGACAAGGAATCTTCCATGGGAGAAGGAAGGCTCTAAGACGGTCTTAACAGGGGAGAGAAACCTGAGAAATCTCCATGATCAAGACCCTAGCTCCCTCGAAGCAGCACCAAAAAGTACAGCAAAGACATATGGGTCCATGGCGAGGGTGAAAAGCATAGGACAAAAGGGTGCATGCAGCTGGGCATGCACTTGAGTAGCCATGAGTGGTTTCCCATGTGCAACCACTCTATTATCCAAACCCCTCCTCTATCACCTCCTGTCCCCAATAACCACCTTCCTTGCTTAATTAGAATTATCAATAATGGATGTTGTATGATTTGCAAACTGCTTTCCTCTTGGAGTAGTAATCTCTTCAATGCATAGCTGCTAGCTGCAGTACTGAATCTTATAAATCCACCATAGCTTGCTACCTGCTTAGTTGAAGTGGAAATTAATGGAAGTTGTTCCCTCTGAGGAGAAAACTAGGCCTCGAATTGAATGGATCGAATTGTTGGTGCATTAAGCACATGGTCTTGTGATTTCCATGTGAAAATGTTGAGATTTCCAGCAGCACTGGGAGTTCATCTTTCGATGAAAATTAATTGACCATTTAAAAAGAGCATTTCTTTCATATTTTATTAGATAAAAGATATTTTTTTCATATATATATATATAGGTTTA
>Ga0307518_10002620_pt1 | contig 13093 bp, 7 predicted proteins | sample 25_EM_MG_FD_203889 | JGI IMG/M metagenome (GOLD analysis project Ga0307518, IMG submission 203889) | Populus trichocarpa ectomycorrhiza microbial communities from riparian zone in the Pacific Northwest, United States - 25_EM | ecosystem: Host-associated > Plants > Roots > Unclassified | place...
TAGCAGATCACAGAAAAAAAATCCATTACCCTTACAAACCCATAAAAATTTTAATCGGTGCCGACACATTAACAAAACGCAATTGGATAGCCATAGAGATGGTTTGAAATTTTAATCCTCAGTCCAGTACTCATGCGATTGAAACCTAAAGCTTGCAGAATAACAGCTCTATGGGGTTCACTTAAACCATGCCAGCCTGGAGAAACACAGAACCACTAAATCTCACACCTCCAAAGTCAGGCGCACTCTTCATGGTTGGACATATGCTTTTAGTTATCTCAGAGTATTGTACATCAAATTAACCTGCCCACGGTTTAGCACAAGACAACTCTCTTCACCATTGTTTCATAAACAGCAAAGAGCATCACAAACTTTGAAGGCAAGAAAGTCTCAATTTACAGGTCTGAAATATTCAAAATTAACTCAGCACTATCTCAAGTGTAGCAGATATGTGTACAAAAAGAATTCAGAGTCCTTGATTAATTCACAAAGTGTCACTAACCAAAGATCCCTCTTTTGTGAAGGCATTCCTATTTTCATATACCACTCTTTTGTTACCGAGTAGATCGTATGAGTGAATCTCTTGTGGAGGATATTACACTGAACCACGAATCAATGTGCTCATGATCCACATATAGATCTCAGCCACTGTTCAATGAGTCCCAGCCTGGAATGTTAGCTGTAGCCTCATTCACCATCTTTACAAGTCTCACCTGCAGAGAATCATGATGAATGGATTGTTAATTCAATGAGAGAGACAGGGAGCAAATAAAGTGCCTTCGCATCCATGGTCTATGTTTCATGCAATTGAAAATATAGTATAATGACTTGTAATCCAGATATGAATCACCATCTTAACTATCAGTTCCCATGGGATAAGTGACTACGAAAAACAGTATATATAACAGAACCCTTTATTTCACACCGGATAAGGATGACATCAGAGCCCAAGAATGCTTGATAAACTTAATGTATGTATGCTTTGGTTTCTTTTCACCTAGGATGTTAGGTCCATGTAGTTTTTGATTGTGTTGCATGGAGACCAAACAAGGCTTTTGCTCTATACTGCATAATAACATAGACAGACAGTTTCACATTGCAAGTGATCAGGATGGTTAGCATGCCAAGTTGATATTACATATGGTTAGATACAAACCAAGACCTTGACAAAATAAATGGTTGATGCAAACTACTCCAATCGATGCATCAAATAGTTTATTATATGCAGCTTTTCAGGGAAATCATCATGGACGCTGCAGTAACGCCTTCTACAAATTATCAATTCATTATTTAATTTTTTTCCTTCTGTACAGGGACGGCGATTCTCTTGTACATCTCCAGTGCATGGATAAAGCCCAGCTGGCTACTAATTCGTACATACTCCTTGAAAAACAAGTTCAACCGATGCATTCAAGCATCCCCATTATAGCAAGTAAACAAATAATTGCGTCTGAGTGAGGGCCATTTTGAGAAAGTTGAACTTGGCCAACTTATTACAACCTTTATCAAAATATCGTAAGTTTTATCCACAAGTACTGTGTATTCTAGTTCCAGGTAGACTTAATTTTAATATTTTTCCTTTAAGCCCACTCATCAAACATGAATTTTTTGACATCTGTATAATATGATTTCCCCAATTGTCCCTTGTAAAAAATCTAGTTGTGAACATACCACGCTTTCAGGAACTCCTGGTGGGGGCAGGGTGAGGTTCTTTGGTGGAGGACCACTGAGATAGGATCTCTTGTCAAACCGCCATTCTCCAATCTTTCCATATGTTAATTCTCCCTGAAAAATTAACAAATTACGGTAAACAAACTAAGAATCAAATATCGGTTGTTTATGAAACTACTTGTCAAAAACAAACAAACAGAAATAGAAGGTGAAGAATAAAGTTAAAACATCAAAATCAGAGAAGATAAGAATAAATATGAGAGAGAGAGATCCCTTTCTTTACCTTCATATTATAGTCGCATCCATAAGTATAGTGGATGATAAATCTCTTACCAACTTCCAAATCCCATGGAGGCTGAAACATAAATGGATATAGGTACTCTTTAAAAGTGACTTCACAAAATAGAGAGATACAAGAAGCATTAGCATATGCCATAGATACCTGTAGCATAAAGTCTTTACGAAGTATATGCCGTACACCATGCAATGCTGATGCTACAGCATAGGCATACCTTATATCAACAGAGACATGTGAGCACCATTGAAGTATTCCAACCATTCAAGAATTAAATTTCATTAGCAAAATAGAAAGAATCCTATTATATATTACTCACATCTCTAGCACCCAACCAAATGCCTTATCAGTCTCCGGGTCATCTTTCATTCTTAACGAAACATTCACCCATGTTGGCGAAATTTCCTCCAGCAGGGACTGTAAAGATACAGGTAGTTCATCCAATGTTAATACGGAAATATTGTTTCAAGTAAACGAAAATAGTCCATCTCAATGGCCGCGGTAATAGTGATATTCTGACAACAAGGACAGTGGTGCTTTGTATAAACAATGATTAGCACTATGGGTTTCTAACTGAATTTCAAATTATATTCCCACAATATTGGGATTCTGATAACAAACATGGAAACGCAAAAAATTCTCAGAAGTTCAATTGGTTTGAACTGGCTGCAATTGCAATAAGAGTTGTACCTTTTTTATTATTACAGGGGAATTGCCAATTGGATCAACATCTGTCACAGGACCCTTCTCCTCAGGATAAAACTTTCTAACAATTTTCTCATGTTCAGTTGGTTTAATATAGAAAAATGGAAACCCTGCTGGATTATCTCCATGTGCCAAGTTAGGCAAAGGATTTGCAAATATGTGGTCAGGCTCTGCCATTAGAATGTAGCTGTTTTTATCACAAAGTGCTTCTGTATCAGTCTTATAATCACCGATTGTCAGATGTCATAAAGCAAAAGCAAGAAAAAAAGAAGAAAATGAGGACCATAACTTTAAGAACTTACTCTTCCTCAATTGTTGCCTTTTCCAGCCATTGCACAAAAGCCCATGGTCTATTCAAGACAATATATCCCTGGACAGAGCATGAAATGGCCATATGAGCAAATTATGTAATTAACTAATTACTGATAGCAGTAAACCATGAGCAGTGACTGCTTTCCTCTAAGATTTGGAAAAAGGCAGCGATTTGGCTGGGAAACACATTAAGAGTCTGCATCACTGCTCACAGAAGTCAATCTAAAACAACGTTGCATAAGAAATGTCAAGTTTGATGGCATGCCCCAGAGATATAATAGAATAAAATGAAAATTGACTCAATATAATTCATGCTATTGATGCACAGAACACCTCCTGGATCTCTTTATAAATTACCAAGAACATTTTAAATTCACAATACTACAATATGTAAGCCTAGAAGCAAAATAAAAAAAACATCTGAGACCTATAAATTTCCCAAAGCAAATTCAAGTTCACGATAATTTTAACTTGGAAATCAACATGTAACAGAATAAAAGCCGGTTAATAAATATAAGCAAAAGCGAAAGTGAAAACAGAAAATCTCACCCGATCTAGGCCGTCTGGAAGAGGATCAACAATAAAAGTTGGAATCTCATCCATCAAATGATCACCTTTCCCCGAATGCAAAACTCGAGTGAACTTTCCCATGTCTGATCCTGGCATGTTTTTCATTTTCTTATACCAATAATACATAACCCGGCATTGCCATTGACTATAAGGAGCATCAGTAGCTGTAAGAGCAACATGGAATTTCAAATTTGACTTCCCTAATTTCCAAGAATTGGCTGGCATCCCTGTAACAGGATCAGAAATCCCTGATCCAAGTCCTGTACTAGAATCCTTATACTGTATTACCAAAGTCAACAAGTTATACGTGGCAAAGAAAAACCCTAGTGCCAAAAGCACCAATAGCAATGGCGACGCTCGCCCCATATTTTTTCTCCCAATACACAGAAACTAAATTCCAACTCTCTTCACAATTCACAAAGTCAATCAAACCTCAATTATGCTATCTACAATAGCATTTAAATACAAATCCAGATATTAACATATTTAAACCACTCCAATTCACATCTCCAACACACAATTTCACCAGCTAAAACCCCACTATCTTTTCAAAACATCCAATGGGTCAATCACAAACTTAATAAAAAGCCAAGAACCAATCTGCATTATAATAACAATTAAACAAAAAACAACGAGTCAATAATATAACACAAAGATATACCACCCTGTTCTCATTATCAAACAGAGCTTAAACATGAAACCAAAAAAGAAAGCATACGTCTTGGTGTCAAACAATGATAACTCTAATGCAAAAACAAAACCCAGACGTCAAAAAATGAAAATCCATGCAAGAATCAGAGCTCATGCTCATCAAAATAAATAAATAAATAATACACAGATCTGTTGAAGGGTTTTTCCTTTTTGTTTACCTGATCAAAGAGGAGCAAAGGAGGAGATTTTGGGTTTTGTCAACTCTTCGCTAAATGAATAACGCGGAGAAGGTTTGGTTGACAACAAGCGAAACTGAGAGAGTTAAAGGTAACTGAATGCTTAATAAATTAATTAATTTATTGTGAGTATTAAAGAATAAAAATAATGGCGTTTTTAATACTTGTCCATCAATTAATTAGGTGGAAGCTGATGTGGAAATGGTTGGATTTAAGGAGGCGGCGAGCATTTGGATTTAGTTCGTGTTTACCGTATTTTACTATTTTATAAAATTTTGAAATTAATTTTATTTATATTTTTAGATTATTTTAATACACTATTTTGTCAAAATAAATTTTAAAAAATAAAATAAAATATTATTTTTATGTATTTACAAACAAAACAATACTTTAAAAAACAATTCCTTCAACCCTACAAGCACTACCCTAAATAAATTTTTTTCTAATATTTAATTAGCGCATTTAAATTTGTCTCAGTCGTATTCGAATCCTAATTTTGTTGTAAAGCAAAGGCCACTTCATTCATAATATAAAGATGGAAGAATAATTGGATAGAAGGATCATCAGCTAGTAGCCTAGTACAAGGATAATGAATTCGGAGGCTAGGTTTCCCTTTTCTCAAGATAAACAAGAGGGGTTTCGAGATCGCAGAGCCCTGCTCTCGTGAGTGCAAAGTTTAAGATTTGTCTCGAGACAATGAATGGTGTTTCCGAGTTGAAAATGACCTCTACCGACTGAGGGCGTTGATTTTGACCAATCAAATTTATGTAGAGGGCTCCGCATGAGATATTATAGTCATAAATTCTTACAAGCTATAAATCAAACGACAACCTTTTTGGTACCCTCGCAAAATAAAAGGATTATTAAGATTCGGGCTTGAAAGGGTCTTCTTGGCCCTTGCGTTGTAGCATCCTAACACGTCATGATCACTGGTTCACAGTTAGTTAGTGGTATGGAAGAACAAAGACTTGGGTTCGAGACTTTTACTGAAAACATGCTTAAAATTGTATTTTTTCATATCAAAAATAATTTTTAAAAAATTAAAAAAATATTATTTTAATATATTTTTTAAAAAAATAATTTAAATTATAATCATTACCACACTTTCAAAATTATTATTTTTTTTAGAAAATGAATGCTGTTCAAAGTAGTCAATTTACTGTACCTTTTTTTTTCCATCCCAGGAAAGCAGCATGTAAATTGCCGTGCTAAGGACGGTCCCTTGAAATTGATGAGTTTATGGTGTTTTTCCGAAACCATCACAAATGTGAGGCCATAACTAGGCGATCTGGGATTTTACGAAAAAAAAAGGGTTTGGGTAACAACAAGAGAGGTGATTTGGCATATTATTTGAGTGTGTTTGACCCTTGTTTTTTCTTTAAAGCAAAACAACTAAAAGTATTTAAAAATATATTTGATAGAGATTTTAAAAATCAATAACTATATATATATATATATATATATATATATATTTATTTATTTATTTAGCATAACTAATTGGCTGACTCTTTTTTTATTGAGGGTCAATTCAAGTTTCTGGTGTTTAGTCATCGATAAGATGTTTTTCTAGCCGACAATAAAAGCAAGGTCTTGTTAAATATTTATATTGAATAAGTATACATAATGATATTCAATCTAAAGGGAGGGTTGAATGATCCGCCAAAACTCGGTTTGATTTTAAAATATATATTTTAATATGTATCTTTTCTAATATTTTAATATGTATCTTTTCTAATATTAAGATGATAAAATCTCAAAGTTACCAGGATTAATCTAAGTTAACTTACCAAACTCATGATTTGGTTCATGAGCTTTACTAGGTTTCATAAAAAAATTATAATATTTTTTATTTAATTTTATGATAGCAAAACTCAAAAATTACATTAAAGAAACTGAATAAGCTAGAAAAAAATGATAATGATAGATTGAACAAAAAAAATAGTTTCTAATTAATTTTTTTTCTACGGTAAGCCTATTAGAAAACATAATAAGAAATCCAACGGTGCCAAATAAAATAATATATAAATGTATTTATAATTATTTTAAGAATTTAATAACATAATATACAGTATATATTTTTAATTAATTTAAAAATGACACAAGTTTTAGCAAAGAAAAAGTAAAAAACAGGTCAAGCATGCTTGCTAGCTTAGGTGGCCCAACGCTTGGGCCTCTAAAAGTAAAACTAAATATGTGGGTTTGGTTGCTTAAGTCCATGCGCCTAATCTTTTATTTTTTCTAAATTGAATAAAGATTTAATTTAAAAAAATAAAATAGGTAAGATAAAAATCACGTAACACCTTAGTAGATCTATTTTTATCAAATAGAACCTATTAACATCAAGAATAATTATTTTCATGGCTAGGATGGTGCCAACCAATAATTACTTCTTTTCTTTGTAGTCTTCAAGCGATTCTCTCTCACTTCTCTCAAACCACCGATTAAAATAAAAATAAAATAAAAATTTAGACTAAAAAGTTTGATCCTTAAAACTAAAACGATAAAAAAAAAAGATTTGACAAGACCCCGAAGTAAAATTTAGCATAAAAAATGGAGGGATGGATTTTTTTAATAACGGGTTTGTCTTTTTTTTTTTAATTTTGATCTCTAACTTTCAATGTGATGCAAATAATAAAATTAAATAAATATTTGTAAAATTAAGAATCAACCTGCTAGAATGTTTTATTGAGATTACAATAGTTTCATAAAAAACAATGAAAAATAAATTATGAAGATGAATTTTCAATAAACACATGGTTAAGGGCCTATATAAATAATAAAAAAACAACTAAGAAAAAAAATTAAAAAACTTATATATAAAAAAAACAGAGCATTTAAGTTTTGGGGAACAATGAAATAAGAGGAGAGCTATAATAGAATCCACAAATCTTTTAAGTTTTCTTTAATTTGATTTTTATATAAAAAAAATTATTTGTGTTGTTTATGATATTTATGTGTTTTCTAAAAAAATTATTTTTTAAATAGCTGAAAATATATTCTTGATGATAATTTTAATCAAAACAGTATAATAATAGACTATCAAATAATTTTACTCACGATATAATACAATAATTCATTATGAAAAATTTAACATATTTAATTTCACGAAACAATACTAATATCACAGCCATGACGTGGACTCAATATTTGGCAACATCATTTTAGAGTTGTATCATAACGAGACAATTTTTTTTTTTCATTTTGAGAAATCATCAACTACATATTTTGATGCCAGAAGGACTCAGGACTTGCTCACTTATCAACTCCATATGGCGACCAACTAATTCCTAAAATATAAAGATATTGATTCTCGAGAAAGAAGGAATTGCTTTTATTCAACAAATGTCCACACGATCTCAAGCTATACAATTGGATAACTATCATCCAAATTCGATCCCTAGACCCGTCGTTCCTGAAGTTTAAATTTAATATCTACCTGTTGAAATTCCAGCTCTTAAAAAGCTGGGGCATATCCTTTGGAGAATAAAAACAAAGTGGGCAGAGAGATTTCCCATCGTAGACAATTGCGATGGCGATGGCAATTGTGTTCCAGCCTCTTTCTGTTCTCCCTCTCTTTTTTTGTTTCCAGTTACGCCCAATTTTGGTTGAGGCCTGATGCCCCCGTATTATTCAACAGGAAAAAGATCTTAGGCCCTCATGAATTGTTTAATGACCCTTTTGGAGATGCTCTAGATTATAAGAAGAAAAAGATCACAGATGATTTCGGGACTGCCCCACTATCAGATTCCGAAAAAACTTCTGTTCTTCCTAATTATGTGGGTCTACCTAATGAACCTAAAGGGAGACGGGAGTTGGTTGCTGTGAATTCTGGTGGATATGCCATGCATGCAATCTTGTAAAATTTGAAATTGAAGATTGTGATGAACAGAGATATTTATATCTGGTGAATTTCTTGGCTTCACGTCTCTTCAGTTTTTGAGGATACGAGATTGTAGAAAAAGCTGGCGTCCATTCCAAGCGTACAGCACTGCACAGCTTTGGTGGAATTGGATATAATTTATTGCCATGAGTTGATCTCAATTCATGGCGATTTCCGAGAATTGAAATATTCTTTGAAGAAATTGATAGTTTGGAATTTGAGATTAAGAGCTCTTCCAAGCGGGGTACAACGTTGCGAATCTCTAGAGAAATTGTCCAAGGGATTGCAGAGAGCTTATCCATATTAATGATCTACAAGAATTGCGTTCTCTTGTTGAATCAAACATCACACAAGCCTAAATTGTTGACGACTCTGCCGTTGCAGATCAATGACGGAATAAAAATACTTCACACCTTAACTCATTACAGGCTAGGAGTTGATTTTTGGTTCCTGTTTACCTTTCCAACTGCCATTATTTGTTTAATAAACCTTATATTTATAGTCTTTAATTGTTTAACTACAGTTCAATCATCAGTATCCAGAGCAGAAACAGAGAGCAAAACATCCATAAATGGAGGAAAATATCTTATGCCCCTGGTGGCGCAATTAATCCTTATAAAATGTCATTCTGAAGTGAATATTTCATGTTTATGTCAGAATTTCTACAATCTCATATTGTTGTTTTTGAAGCCCTTCTAGCAAGAATTATCCAACAAAGCACGCGATAGAAAACAAAGAAACCAAACATGATTCCCACATTTATCCACCTAGTATCCTTGTCAAGTCCTCTACTCTTCAAGACATCATTTCCTGTAAGCACACACGTGGAATGATCCTGACCCTGCCAAGAGAAACACTCATTTCTCACACTCCAATACTCATTTGTAAGCAGCGAATCCAATGGATACCTGTAGAGGGAAACATAGTACATGAACAGCCAATATTTGGGGATGTTCTCTTTCGGAATGAAGTATCCAGAGAAGAGAAAGAATGCTCCAAGCACTGTGCAGATGAGAGAATTTCCTGAAATGAAGTCAGGGGAGACTGCACTTAGGAAAAGCACTAGAGAACTAGCCATCAGGACAATAAGCCAGACCACAAATACGAAGAATGCAAATGCAGCGATGGAAGGATTAAGTCCCACAATCCAGTACACAGGGATGGAGAAAAGCATAGCCACAGCAAACAAGAAAGGCAGAAAGACAATGGTGTTGGCAATCATGTAGGAGGAGATATTATAGGCTCCTCTTGAAGATTCCTTCATCAGAACACGCCGCTCCTGAAGGTATATTGGAAGAGCTTCCACTGTTGAAGAAAGGAGAAAACTAAGACTGAAAGCAAATAGGCCTAATCGTTCAGCAACCCCTCCTTCATCCTTCCTCACCTTGATATATACACTGGCTAACCCAAAGCCTCCAACAATGGCTTGCATTGTTCTTGCCAAGAATAGCTGCTTTGTTCTATAAATGACCTTCCAAAATCTTGAGCAGAGAAATATAATTTCAGACAAATTGAAGAAGGAACAAAAGCCTGAGTATTTGGTATCAGAACCTTGTTGGATTTGGACAATTTCTTCTTGGGGCCAAATTGAGTTGGAATATGGTTCATTTTCTAGAGCAGGCATGTACATTTTGGATTTTGCATCTTCTAATGTATTGATAATTTCCATTGCAAACTCCAGAGCATTCAACTGCAATGGAATTTGGAATCCCAACTTGGTTATGGTTTCCTCAAGTGATTCCAGGCTGCCATTATGCACAACCGAACCACGAGACAGGATTAAGAAATTGGGAATGTACTGAAGAATTCGATAGCTTGGTTGATGGATAGATAACACCACTGTCCTTTGCTTTGCTTTTGCCATTGATGAAAGCAGCTCGATCACTTGAAGTGCTGAAGTGCTGTCTAGGCCTGAAGTTGGTTCATCAAGGAGTAGAATTGGTGGATCATGAATCATGTCAACCCCAATTGACACCCTCTTTCTTTCTCCACCGGATATCCCTCTATTCTCTTCATCACCAACAAAACTATTTGCAACATGGAAAAGGCCAAGCTCACGCATCAAGCTCTCCACCCTCTCTTCTCTCTCTTTTGAACTCTTTTCTTTGAGCCTGAACTTGGCACTGAACATAAGTGTTTCCTTCACGGTCAGTAAAGGAAGCAAATTATCCTCCTGTGTGACAAATCCACATATCTTCCTCAACTGAGCTGTACTAGCCATGCAGCGACCATTTATTAACACGCTCTTTGGATCAAAATCCTTATCTTTGACTCTGCCTGATATGATCCGAAGAAGACTTGATTTTCCGGTGCCACTTGGACCAACAACGGCTAGAATTTCAGAGCCTCTCGCATCAAAAGAAACTGATTTAAGTATGTTGATGGGCTTAGGCTTTTGCATCAAGTGAGAAAATGAAGTGCATACTGGCCTGTTAGGACAGATGGTATAGGAAAGATTTCTTACAGAAAGTTCAAAATATATTCGTGAATGTTGATGAGGTTGTGGCGGTGGTGAGGGATTGAAAGAAGAGGAGGGGCTGGTGGAGTATTCCTCTGGGGAATTAGAAGTTGAGAAGAATATCACCGAGTCTTCCTCAACACTTGGTTGCTGGAAACAAGATGCCATTTTCTGATCTTAATTTTCTGCAGGAGGTGCATGCATGTAAAGTAGAAAGGAGGTAGCTTTGAAGTGGGAATGTTAGCCAGGTTGAGATATGGGGGTTGGACCAACCAAGATAATTGTGAAGAAGGTTTCTTTAATGTCGGCGAGTGTTGTAGAAGTTGGCAGTGTTTGGTGATCTGAGAAAGTTGACTATTTAGGAACAATATTGCTTGTGGCAACTTCATTTTAATCTAGACATTTCGTAGATAACTTTTGCCCATGGAACGAACCTATCAAGACTAACGCCATTGATGAAAACAAGATTCTAGGAGTGTCAATTAAAGGCCATGGATGCCGCCCATGACCCTTGACGGGATTAACTCTGTTCAGGTTGATTGCTCGAGACTTTTCCAGTGATCTATATTGCGCGTGAAAAGTAAAAGGTAAAAACAAGAAGAAAATGGAATGGAAAGAATATCTAAACATGGCAAAATCTGGGTGAGGTTGATCCACCAGACCACCAACTCATTTGTTCATCGATTCTTTCATGATTGACTTGTTCAAGCTGCTGCTACATGAAGCTAGCTAGCTTTAAGATATTCATCTCCTACTATTGGTTAATGTCAGATGGCATTTAATAGATTACGACTAAGTTCTCTTTCTTGCTCAGATCTAACAAGTAAAGGAGATATTCCAAGAGTATTTTTTTCTACTTGATAGGTTGCAGATACTTGATTCAAACGTTAGCTCAACGTGCATTAATCTAACGCATGCAGTTTCGCTCACATCCAAATTATAAAAAATTATATTGTTTTGCGTCATGCTAATTATCACCAAGTCAAAGTTTGGTTTTTTTTTTCCCTTTGAAATCCTAGTTCGGTCGCACCCGTACATGTATGTATAGTATACTGTAGGGAGGGTGTAATAGCAGTCTCATAAGCTCATCTTTTGGTAGACAGGAAGATTCGAATAGTTTTCGTAATCTCATTTCATGAAACCTCCGACCTATTTCAGTCAGTTGTTAACTTGGAACCTTAAAATTGGAATTCCAAGCTAAAATCACCGAGCCGAGATATATGTCTCAATGAGGACGCTAGCTGGTGCGATCCTATCTCGTGAAATTAAGTCATGATTTCCGTATACTTGATGTGTATTAAGGAATAGTATAAATTTATTTTTGAGGTTTGTTTTTTTGGATTTTTTTTAGTTTGTTCAAGTCAAATATATTAAAGAATTGTAAACTTCAAGATAAGATTACTTGAAAAAAATATTTAATAATAAAATTTTGAATTAACATTAATTATATATATGCAGTGACTCTTCGTAAGAATTTTATAATATGTATTTTTATTGTCTTTCTTTTCTTTTTTCTATCTGTGTTAGTATATAACACAACCGAAAGATAACAATAACTTAGATTTGTAGATTGAAATAATTTTTTGATGAGGTTTTAAAATTTTTAGGTTTATACGATTTTTTAATAATAATTATCTTTATTTTTCCTTTTTTTTTCAAGATTCCTTTTGAATTTTTTCCACTCTTGTGCATTTTCAAATTATTGCATAAACTTCATTTTATTGCTCATCTTCCAAAACCATGACCACATAAAAGCCAAGAATTTCTTAGTAAGAAATAATGCTACACGAAACTGGGACTGTTATAAACTTTTCTATCCAGGAAAAAAAAATCCCTTTTCTATGAAGGGAAACTTTCCATTTTCACAGGTAAACTTACAAGCAAATCCTGCCACAAAATCTCACAGGCTAGCTGGTACAAAATTCATCGACCAGAAAAAAGAATATCATAAACAGCTAGTTTTTTTTTTCAGTAATCTTAAACTACTCGTAGAGATGGATATATTGTGCCCAGTGAGTTTGGCAACTAAACTAATTTCCTGGCACTGACTTATGATGGGGGTTGGATAAAAAAAAATAATTTAAATTTTTTTTTAGATCTTAATAAATTATTTAGTATTGTCATTAAATCCGATCTAGCAAGGTAGTTTTAAAAATTCTTAACTCGATTTCTTGTCTAACTCGGATTTGAAACTAAATCATATGAGAGTTGTTTTGATGTGACTTAGTTGACTTGATGGGTTCAAAAACAATATAGATAACCGGTAAAAAAAAATAATTTGACTATAAAAAAATTCAAGATAATATTTTTTTTAT
>Ga0307518_10002621_pt1 | contig 13089 bp, 9 predicted proteins | sample 25_EM_MG_FD_203889 | JGI IMG/M metagenome (GOLD analysis project Ga0307518, IMG submission 203889) | Populus trichocarpa ectomycorrhiza microbial communities from riparian zone in the Pacific Northwest, United States - 25_EM | ecosystem: Host-associated > Plants > Roots > Unclassified | place...
GACGAAGAGGTTGGGAAGGAAACGGGGCCGAAGGGTACTGTGTATGGGTTGCTGTGTATGGGTTTGCAGTGTTTGGTTTATGGGAAAAATGCAGGGGTTTTGGTTTTCTATGTATGGGTTGCCTGGCGAAGATGTTGGGAAGGAAACGGGGCCGAAGGGTGCCTTCGGCTTAAGGAAAGAATGGTGATTCTTTGCTGTGATAGCAACAGTGGTGATTCTTTGCTGTGATAGCAACAATGGCGAAAGAATGAAGTTTGTCGTGTTTGTGTATGGGTCTGTGTTTGGTTTCTGGGAAAAATTTTGGGTTTGCTGTGGTTGATTTTTCCCAGGGGTTTGGGTTTGCTGTGGTTGAATGGGTTGCCTTCCCATGGGTTTCGGTTTACACAGAGCATGGGAGCATCGGTTGCAGTCAACAAGATAAACAAGGAAAAAAACGCAGCACAAGATTTATGCCATTATAATAACTACAAATTAAAAATAAAAAGGATGAAAACATAAGATAAATAAAGACATTTGAGAAATAAAATTACCTGGAAAATGAGAAATGCTTGCAATTGATCTGTGTAAATTATTTGGGAGAGAAAGAGAGTTTAGAGATTTGCTTTTTGGGACAGAGAACACTTTTTGCCAGTAAAGAAAAGGAAAGTGTTCCGGGCCTAAAACTTTATTTTTTCTATTGACTGGAATTGAGTTTCCTTTGACCGATTTTCCTTATGCTTACCAAACATGGAAAAGTGGGGAAAATGGTTTCCAGAAAAATGAATTCCTGAAAACAAACAAGGCATAAGATGAGCCCGTCCACTTAGCATCTGTTTGGGTTTGGAATTATAGTAATAATTACAGTATAAAGTGTTTTTTGATTTAGAAATAATTTAAAATATATTTTTTTTTAATTTTTAAAAATTATTTTTAAAATCAATACATCAAAACAATTAAAAATATTAAAAAAAATAATTTTTAGTAAAAAAAAATTAAAATTTAAAAAATTCAGTTTCAACTGCATTTATGGTATATTGCGCATTCACTTGACAACCAACGAGAAATAGCTGGACATTAGTTGAGATGCACAAGAAAAAAAAAAAATATATCAAAAGAAACCAGGATGCCGGACCAGAAAAAATAAAGTAAAAAACGAAAAGCAGTGAAGAAAACCAACGATAAGAATGAGCTCCAAATACAACCACAGCAAGTTTGACGCCGCTTTTTAACTGCCAAAATCGCAGTCATGATGGTTCAGGTTCTGGCAAAGAACCAGACACCACTTTCGACATATTGGAAAACATAATTCTATTAGCTTACTAAGAGCTTTTTTTTCTTCCAATATATGGAGTTTACAGTTTCTTTATCATATCACTGTTCCGTTGCTAATCTCTTTCCACATACAAAAAAATAATAATTTAAAAGATAAGCAATAATTAATAAAAGAACAAATGGTTTACATAAATAGAACACGATTTCTAAGACTGTGTGAGGGTGGTCAGCTGACGGAGACCGGTCTTGCAATGCCATAAATGAGGCAAAGATGCCAACCATGCTGAAGCGAAACAAATAAAAATACCTATATTCCCAGCCAAGTGCAAGCATGCCTACCCCTTAGACACTGAAAGTTCAAGATCCTTCAGAGGCATGCTTTCCACACCCTCCTTCAGAAGTCTGATTTCCTCTTCTGTCAAACTGTTCTTTGTATGGGGAACAGTCTTGGCATTTGAACTCTTTTCAGCCTCCACCGCCCAACTATAAACTACCATACCAACAACTGCAATAACCATCCCCATTATGTTCTTGAAAGTCAGCTCAGAGTCAAAAAGAAGCCACCCCAGTGTGAGAACGCAAATTGTTTTCATGTGACCTAAAACCTGGAAAGAAGTAGCTGAGAACCTTCCAATGCAGAGGTATTGGCTCACATTGCAGAACACAGCAAGGGAGCATGAAAGAATTATAAACAACTGCACAAATTCAAACTTGTTATTAGTTAAAAATGTTGGCAAAACTTGTTCCAGTGTATAAATGATCCATTGAAGAATGAGAATGGAAAAAAAAGCGGATGGGCTTACAATGGCACCAGAAGATATCTTATAGTGTGTAATGAATTTGCCATTAAGGTAGTAATCAATGAATGGACCAAGAATAAGGAGAGAGAGGGCTTGAATTGGCGCTGTTCTACTCAGCAACTCGAAAGATCCAATTGAGTACTTCTTCTGCAAGGAACCGATAGTCTGTTCCACAAAGTAAAACGAAAAGAAATGAAATTTGTTCCACAAACATTATCATGATGAAACACAGTATTATGCGACAATGTGCTTTGATATCATAACATGGTCACGCGTGCTGATTGGACTACATTCCATACCTCAGTATCATGCCCTGGAAACAGTTAATTGAAAAGGTTATGACTCTTGCATACTACATATTTTCTTTCAAAACCTTTTACAAAAAGATTTTTCCGTCTTTGTTGAAGCTCTTCCTTGTAGCCCAGAGTGCATTGGAAACAGCAGTTAAATTTTAGTTCACAAGAATGCAGACACTCCTCTCTCTCACTCTATAATAACCGAAGCCAATTCATTGGGTTATTGAGATAGAAAGATATCTACAAATGCTGCATTGACATCTGTATGGGAAGAAACCATATCAAATGGTTTGGCTTCCCTATTTATTGATCCTTAGAATCCTCGATCTCTATCTTACAGGCTAGCATGTGCCACAAATTCATTTTCCCACAAGAAGTCTCGAGGTGTAGGTGGAATCAAAATCATATGCATCTCAAAAAATCAACAAAGTTCAAATGTCACAAAACTGATTATTAATATAGCACTTCTGTCCTGGGATGGTATGGGGCTTGCAGGCAGAAAGAAGGAAAGATATAATAAATAAAGGGAAAGGAATGTTTACAAAAAATACTCACAATCTGTTGCAAAGAGGTGGACAAAACAGCTAAACAGGCGCATATAAAACCTTTGGCATTAACCTTGACATCAGTGACAGTGCAAACACCAACACCTATGACGACAACGAGAACAGATAACTTGACTTCCTTGGAGTATTGTTTACTGTGAATGATCCACTCCATTATGCAAACCACTGGGATCATACTGAGCTTAGAAATCTGAACCATGCACCAATTAATTAATTGCACCATTTAGCTGCTATGATGGAAAATAAAAAATCACTAGTAATGGAAAATGTAGGATGCGAGTCCCTATAGCGTTGAATAAAAAAAGAAGGCAGGGAAAAGTAGATCTGGCAGGTAGGTGTTGGGTTGAGCAATAATAATAATAGAAGCAGCACATACTTGGTAGAATCCGACAGAGTTAAGCATGAGACTCAGGTTCATGCCAGTGATGGAGACATTGGCAACAATTGAGAACCAGAAGAGCTCCCACATAGGGACGTGCTTTGATACAGAGAGACCAGTAGCATTTGAAACGAGGCCGACAAGAGCCGTTACAGCAAAGTGGAAGCCGGTTAGGGTTGTGGCTGCAAAATAATAGATTCAACGGATCAAATATTAGTAGTATGATTAGATCTAGAGATAGAGTAGAGATAATAACAATACCAAAACTGAAAGCATAACCGCTGGAGGACATGAGCTGCTTATTGGCCATGATAATACCAACGGAACTGATGACGTTCATTGCCCAGGCTCCCACATCCGACACCGCCGACTTCTTGTTCTCGCTCTCCATTATTTTTATCACTTTTTTTTTTTTAATTTCTAGATTAAGATTTGATATTCTAACAAACAGATCTCTCAATTACAGAAATCAAATCAAATAATAATAATAACAACTAATATTACTAGAAAGGAAAAAATAAAAAGGGACACAACAGAGAAAAGAGGAGGCGGATTTTGCTTTTGAAAGGTGAAAAGGAGGGAATCAGCCTCCGCCAAAACAGAACAGAGTATGTAATTAGCAGGAGTGGAGAAGATCCAGCATTGATTCAACAATAACAATAATACTCTAAAAGGAAGGAAAGAAAGGAATGTAGTGGAAGAGGCAGTGAGCAACCGTGCGTTTGTGTTTGTGTTGTGTCCGTTTTAATTTGAGTTGAGATGGGGTGGCTTGCGAGTTGGGTGGGGAAGCAAATTGTTCCTTTTCAGTTTTCCACTTTCACGCTCTAAGAAAATCACCATCCCCAGTCTCCTCTCCCTCTCCCTCTCCCTCTCCCTCACTCTTATTTATCTATCTATCTATCCGTCCCCTCGCTAGGTTGGCTACCCGTTTGTCACCTTTCACTATTCTCAACGCACATGCATTTTGCTTCTATTTTACCTTAAATCCTTTTATAATTACATTTTACTAACACAACAGGCAGAGTAAGGAAATACCCTGTATCCTTCCTCCCCCTATTTTTTGCCTTTTTATTTTCTTCATTCCTTTTCTGTTTGTTTTTAGATTTCGGGAGTAATTAATACACGATAAAATTTGCCAGCCCAAATCCTTCTTCCTATGCATACAAACAAATCATACAGGGGCATCTTACTATCTCCGTGTGCCAAGCAAGCCATGAGTGTTAGTGCTATGTAAATAATTTGTTTTTCATATAAATGGCTAGTTAATAAAAGCATTACTTTAGATTAAATGTTATTAATGTCAGTAAGCAGAGCTTAAGAAATCAGGGGAAGTATTCGCTAATTAAATAAACTCCTAATTGTTTTTCCCCCCTTCAATAAATTGTATCCCAAACTCCTAATTGTTCTCCACGGTCATTCCCTCCCTCACTACGTGTTTGGTCTGTTTTTTCTTTCTCCTTTCAAGTTTAGCTCTTTAATTGATCATTTGATTGTGTAGAAGAAGAAAATTACAGCGAGCCGGGTTGGGGACACCAGCACAGCAACTCATTTTCTGTTGCCACACATTTTGTAATCTCTGCACATGGATTGAAGGATTTGATCTATTTTCATGTTGCAATTAAGCATCTTGTGCATATGGTAGCAAGCCAGGCCAAGGCCGAGCACTTGCTGTACATCTACCGCCACACTAATTATTGCTCTGGAGGAGGAGAATACCAACAGAGGTCAATCAAGAATAGCAAAATTTATCTATTTACATGATTATTAACTTTAAAATTTATAGAATTAATTAATTTACATGATGATTAAAATTAAAGTTTTTTTAAGATGCTGAATATTCATATTAATAAAAAATTAAAAAAAAAAGAATTGCAACATTTGGTTGGCACTCTTAGTGATGCAAAACATTTTTTAAGAGTTAATTTTTTTTTTTTTCAAAAAATCAAATACCATACATGGTATTTCTGTAATTTTTTGGAACTTTTTTTTTTCTAATTTATTTGGAACTTTTATTGCAAACCTTATTCAACTTTTATAGTATTTCTGTAATTTACTGCAACCACAGTAATCATGATTCTTTTAAAGGCGTCATCCATTCTTTCAAGGTTGACAAAACTTCTTCCAAGCACCATACACAAATGTTAGGTAGCTCCGAAGGCAAACATACCAATCCTGCTTGCTTTATCTACTAGAGTAGCAACAATACATCAATACACTAAGCAAAAAACTGATCCTGAATGTACATCTGTGAAAGCATATAACAAACAGAGACATGAGAACTACAGAATAATACAGCACAAGCCAGCCATCTAGAGAAAATATAAAGAAACACCATCGCCTTCTACAACCACCTCTCCTTTTCTCGTTGTGTATTAATATTTTTCTTCCATAAGTACATAAATATATAAATCACACAGTGCCAGCTAAAAATGGCGAGATGGGCTTCTCCATGAATACTCAACAAATGAAAATTCACACCTTTCCCACATGCCACAACATTGCTATACAAGCTTCTCACACATGGGATCATCATTTTCCACCATCAGTTGCTGCCTGTTGAAGAATGTCTCTGTGCACCAGGAGGTGCCGTTGGCCTTGGGAAGTTGTAGTTAAACTGAGCACCATTAAATTGCGGGGCTTCCACGTAGGGGCTCTAAGATGTCCAATAAATTCACAGGCAACAAAAGAAAAAATAAGAAAAGGAAAGGAAAAAGAAATCAGTAACATGAACGATAGAAATTGTAAATTATATTAGATGAACAAGAGCTTTTACTCTCTCAATCTCCCATCCTCCCTTCCATTATTCTACCATGTAAAAAAGTCAGGGACTGTTCAGGCATTCATCGGAGATACATTAAACATAACATTAAACATAAAAATCCAACGCATCAATAACTCCCCTTTTTTTACACTTTGGTTAGGCAATAATTAAACCTTAAACATTCTAAATTATAACCTAATCACTCTAGATGGCTATATGTGGGCGGGAGGGTTTGTCATGTACATGTGTGTCTATGAAAAGTGAAAATCGTTATTTCTATTTAATATTTTCTAATTTAGTTCATTTTTTTAGTCAAAAGTCATTCCATTGCTCAGTAAAAGTCATGCCAAATAAGCTCTGCAAAAATCATCACATGAACACAACCCAACACAGCTTGGTCTCTACTGCAGACAAGTCCCATCACCCCATCTCAGCAAAGGGAATAAGAATAAAAGTAAAGTCAGTACCATCTTTGTCAATTTAACTTCCTAGTACAACCTTTGGACAAATTAGCTCACAACATACACTTCCACATCTGTGGTGGCATTGTCTATGCTCACTTACATAGTTTTACCAAAACTTGTTTGGTTCTATAACCCAGTTTCCAATTAACACGCAAACATCTTCCCCCTAGTTTGTTCTTAGAAGCACTATTAATTGTAAGAACTTTTTCTTATCCTGGTTGTTCTACTTCTGCACACACACAACACAGCATGAAGAAAGCCAAAGCTACCTTCACTTTACTTCAGCACTTCAGTACTATGAAAATGTTTATGCATGAAAGGGCCCTGTCTACACAATCATGTCCTACACCAGATTTTGTAACCTTGCCTAACTTTTCCTGAACTGTCTCACAAACTGAAATTTGAAAGTGATAAAATCACTTCAGTTTGGCCATGAAACACATCTGTTAGTACTGAAAAGTTGAAATTCCTTGAAGCCCGAAAAGAAAAGGAGATCCAGAAGTTGAAAGGAACCAAGCCCCTATGTGTGATCAGCCGGAGATTAGAAAAATACCTGTGATGCCAATGTGCTATAAGATGCCTCTTCAGGACTTTTAGATTTTGGTGAAGTACTAGGAGAACAGGCATCGAAACTTGGTTCTCTTCCATTCAGTTTATGCAGAGAACCACCTAGCACAGGTTCACCCTCACCTCCATCGACAGATTTCATGCTCTATATTCACAAGTCTTAGATGCTTGAGGAAATAATTATTTTTATTAGAGAAAGCGCAAATAACCATGGTGAAAGTAATACCTGGAAGATTTTACCAAGAGTTTTCAAACCCTTGGCTCGTGCACGAAGCTCTTCTTTCTTGACACTGTTGTCTTGAAGAACCTAAAATAAACCATCAATAGATTACCACCAAACAAATTGAACCTATTATGCAACTAAGTTTTAGCCAACAACCATTAATATCTATGGACTAGCAAAACAACCATCTGACAAACACGGGAAAGAGTGGCCTCAATATCAGCTACATTAAGCTTCCACAGTGAATCAGTCATCAACTTCTTGTGGGATTGCATGTATGCTTCAAGCTCTTCTTCAGTATAGTTCCCTTCTGCGCTGAGCTGCTTTTTTATGTCCTCTTGTAACTGGATCAGGGCAATGGCACCTGGCAAAACCAGCCACAAAAGAAACAAAAAAGGAAACTTTTTTTTTTTTAAAAAAAACTTAGATAGCCTAGAGAAATATTTCTCATGCAGAAAACCATGTGAACTTTTTTTTATTGACATAAACCACATTGATATATGTAATGCTACAAGAAGAAAATATGCACACACACAAGCTGGTGTGTGTGAAGAGAGATAAGATGCATGCCCAGCACACTGGAAATATATCAGAATTGGATACCACTTTTGACACCTATAACCGCTCCTAAATAATGGTCCAAGAGCCTGTATGGTTTGACCAAAATGAGGATCAAATGAGCAACTACCCATACATGGTTAAGATCAAAACCATATATATCTACCAACCTGTGGCTGCGGTTACTTGAGATTTAATAGAGTGGCCTTTGTTTCTAAACCACTCGGCAATGAATGGCACACCCAGATATATCGCTTTCTTCCCAAGCTCTTTTGCTGCCTGTCTTGCATAAATGTAACCAATTGTGTTCAACATATCAGCACCATAAGCTGTAAAACATTTAAGAACAAAGAATTAATAAAAGTGTTCAGTATTGTGTGTCATAAAGAACACAAAAGATAAGAAGGATTGCACAGGGCTATGGTTGAAATTCAACCTGACCAGTCATTGACCAAACTTTGTCTCAGCTAGTATGAGTACGCAAAAAGATAAGAAAGGAAACTTTCATTCTGTTTCATAGGATGAAATAAATTAAGAGCATTAAATTTATATGAATTGTATTGTTTATTACAAATTTGTGTCCTAAATTGTTGTGTCTTATGATCTTCATAAGATGCCTGTTGTGCTTCTGTTTTGTGCATTCCTTAAGGCTATAAGCAGACTCCACAAAACAACTGTTCAGACATGCCAAATCCCTCAAAAGATTGAAGCCTGGCAAACTTAATCCACTTTGTTCTCTCTGCCACATCGTGACCCAACCTTAGTCAGCCGGTTAGATTTTGACCAGGGAATTCTTTCTTTATTTTAGTATTTCCAGTTAGATAAAGTTCCATATTGATGTAGATTACTATAACCTAAACAACAATAGTACAGTTACCACAAAATGTCAGTATAGAAACTTTCAAGTAGAGCTAATATTGGTCTATAAGCTTCAATTGTAATCAGAATCTAAATAATGAGCAAAATCTTGATTCTTTTCTCTTGGTGAATACCAAAATCCTCACTTTTTCAACTATACCCGCTACATAAGAATCAGGAAACAAATGTGCCATGCATAAACAGCAGAATCAATTTTCATCCCTTCTGGTACAACCATACATTATGTTAAGAATTCCTTGTGGAATCAGCATCTTAATCAATTAAACATCAAGTTTTTTACGATTATGTCAACCAGCAAACTCATGCATTGGACACCAATGAGTTCAGAAGCCATAAACCATCACTTGAAAAAAATGAGAAAACCATTGTGAGAGTAAAAATCTCTCCAAGTAAAAATGAGAATGGTGAATTGGCTGTTTCAAGTGTAGATTCTAGATTTAGAAAAGTACTTCAGAGTTTAATTCTCCCGAAATTCAATGTAAAGCAAAAGGGAATGTCAATTCAGCTTTAAATAAAACCAGGCAGACACAGATTACTTCTCTTATTGTATTGCTGTTGTTTTTCATTCATTCTCCTTTAAACAATCATTTCCAGAAAATGAAAATTTACCTGCATTTGAGAGCCTAGCTACTTCAGCTTCGGCATGTTTAATGAACTCCTCTTTGTTGCCTTGTACATATTGATTAAGTCGATCTTTCAGTATTTCCGCAAGCTTTTCTTCCCTCTCCTTTTGAACAACCTGTTGTAAAATAAGTATTAAAAAAACAACCCTTAATAAAATAGATTTATCAGCAAATATTCAAGAAACAAAACAGAACAAATCTTCAACGCTCAATCCAACTTAGCCAAGCCAGGGTACAGATGCCTGAAATACAAACTCTTAACGACAAAACTTTTAGAAAGTGCTAGATAGAGGTTTTAGTGTTCCATGTGAAAATTAATGTCATATCTTATGCCTAAGTATGAAATGCTGCTAGCTGATAAATTAATGTTGGTGTACTTGTGGCATGCAACTGCAAAACTGAAGTGTCCATCTCAGTGCCATTAACATATCTAACTCGAAACGCTTTTGTTTTCCTCATCTGTCATCTTTTTAAGTGTTTTTTGTTTAATTTTGCCTACAATGATGCTCAAAAAATATCTGTATGCAAGGCTTACTCTAATTACAAACAGAACGTAACTTTGTTCAGCCTCTGTTAAGGCTATATATAATACTTTAAAAGCAACTTCTTTATCGCTTAATTGCCAAATAAAGGGTCCATTTGCACTCTGATTTGGTTTGAGATTTGTGATTGTTGCAGCAGAGGTTCTAACACTCTGCCCAAAAGCCTTCAGTTCTGACAGTAATATCAGCAAAGAGAAGCAAGAAAAAATTTCTTGTGGATCACAGGGATGGAAACTCACATTCCCTTGCTCCTTTTGTTGTATCATTCACTTCTTGTCACCATTTAAATTCCTCAACAGTAACAACACTCGTTTAAAAAGTAACAAAAATAAATCAGCACAAAAAAAAAAAAAACATATTAAAAACAAGAAAAGTTTTAATGAAAAGCCAAAGGTTTGGTTGATGATAAATAATGGTACACTAAGGATCTTACCCTCATTTTCTCTTGCAACTTTTTAGTATCCAATTGTTCCCCCTCTGTGAAAATGTCTAATGAAGCCATTGATGCCATAGCAAGCTGTCCTATGTAGTCCACGAAAAGCTCACTACCGAAAAGCATCGCAAAAATTGCTGCTGGTTCAATGATTGCTTCACTGCAGAGAATGAAGAAGATGTAAACAAATATAAAAGGAAAAAATATGAGGAAAGAATTATCAAGCTCTGCATACATAGAAATCCATGAGAGGCCAGGCAATCCATCAACCTTAAAACTCATTTATCCACAGATTAAGAATAAGAAACTAACGTTGAGATTCCAGATTTTCCATAAGCATCGTATGCTTGCCGCTGGGCAGGATCACTTAATACTTGGTATGCCTCTCCCAACGTCTGAATTAAAAAGAAAGAAACCTCAATAAGAGATGCCTAAGCTTTCAATAACTGATTACTTATTGTTGTTCCTTCTGATCCTTAACATGTATAGCACCCATTAATCTGACAGTAGAAAGTTAACATAGAATTGAAGATAACAATAATAGATAGCTAGAAACTTGTACCCATGTTTTAACAGTCAGGATAATAGATTACTAATTTTTTTTTACCAACAATAGCTAGTAATTATAACTTGATCCTAAAATACAAATAACAAATTATTTTTTAGGCTATCCGAAGCAGTTCGAAAGAAGTTCAAGAAAAAGAAAATTTAGAGATGGAATCTCTTCAACCTTAAGGGAAATTTTGGTAACTTGGGATCCACAAAAACACTTGGCGGTTAACACAGAGTGTTATTTTGGGGGTTTATTTAAGTTTGGTGAACCAATCTATAACCAGAACAGCTGGGGTGGCAGAGTACTGGTACTTTTACACTTAAACCTTCCATCCTAACCAGTAAGGAAAGCTGCATCCTCCCCTTTTTCCTCTGATACGTCTGTACATAGGAGGCTATAACTGTACTCCTTCACCTCCCTGTTCCTTTTTGTCTTTGCTTACTCTATTCCCTACCTTCTCTGCTCATTCAGACCTAGTGCTCATACTTTATATTCCCGCCTTTTTATTAATATATGTCTTATCAGTAATGCAGCAAGTGATGCTAGATAAATAAGCTTGAGTGAGTGTAATGGGAGGGAAAATGCACATATCCAACCCTTGAACACAACATCTGGATTTCACGGAAGAGTTAAAAGCCAACCAAATGTGCCTCTCCTGTACAAAGAAGAACATGCAGAAGAGACTAAAAGGATGACTCATGAACCACTTCAAGACATATTGATCTGAATTGAGTGCATAAATCTTTTTCAAACATTATTAGTGGGAAGGTAGCATGCGAATATGACTGTGATTGTTAATAACGAATCGCTGTTTAGACAAAAGAAGTCAGAAACACCCACAAAAATGCACCAGTTTTTTCTATTTCTAGTTTCCGTTTTGGGAATCCATATAAAAAAAATCACTATATAATTCAGTTCAAAGGAGCAATAACCGATTGTCCTGAATTCTTTTAATTAGCTACTAGTTGTTTGATAAAATTAGAAAGCGAAAGAGTTGCCTGAAAATTCTTTGCGGCAAGGGGATCATTAGGGTTTTTATCTGGATGGACCTGCCGAGCCTGCAGAGTAAAATTTAACAAAAACAAAAAACAAAGAAATGAATCTCTAGTGAAGAATTATAGAATAGAAAAGTAAGCAATCAGATCATTGTATGAGTTCATTTAATCAAATCCTTATCATCGTAACGGATCCAGACAGTTGAGTTGGATGGGTAAGTGAGAAAAGGAGATCTACTCGTTTGTACTGAGAGAGAAAGCAAAAGTGAATTGAAATTGAAATTAGTAATTACCCTGATGTAATAGGCTTTCTTTATCTCAGCCTCGGTGGCCGTGGGGCTGACTCCGAGCACGTCGTAGTATTCTGTTTCTTTTACCATCTTATAATTTCTTCCTTCCAATCTAGATCCCTTTTCCTTTCCCTTTCTGATGTTTTTCTCTAAGCGATGATTACTAGCTAACTAGTTTTATTTTTGAATCTTATAATCTGATGTTTTTCTCTAAGAGACTTTTGCGATACCTTCTCTCCCCTCTGCTCCTTCGCTAGTAATTGTCAGCAGGGGGGGCGGTAATAAAGAAAGAAGATGATGATGATGATGATGATGATGATGATGGCGTTGCTATTGCGCAGCCCTCCGTTGAATATATTTTTTTTGGCGTTGACTACTGCCTGCTTTTAGCGTTGTACCTTCTTCTCTTTTGCCTACTTCCTTGCTTCTTCCGCTTGTACCTTCTTCTTATTCCATTTCTAGAATTTCAAGTTTTACACTTCAGACTTTCAAATTCAAATTCAAATTCAAATTAATTAAAAAACTAAATGGCTTTGGGGATTTACGGTGGCCCCCTCGCATGATATGGCCCCCTCACATGATATGCTTTTTTTTTTTATTTTTTTTTTATTTTTTTTATTTTTTAATTTTAACCATTACAACATATTCTAAACCGTGTAGGAAACACCGTGGATTACATATTCTAAATCGCAGTAATCCATGGTGTCTCTCTTTTTTTTTTTGCTAACTTTTTTATTTTTTTTAATTATTTTTTCAAATTTTTTTCAATTATTTTTTTTTCAACTTTCCTATTTTTTCTTTTATTTATTTATTTTTTTTTCCAAACTTATTTTTGTTGATTTTACTTTTTAAATATTGACCTAGTTAAAATTTTTGCTTTATAATTATTTTCTTTAAAATACTGTGGAT
>Ga0307518_10002624_pt1 | contig 13082 bp, 9 predicted proteins | sample 25_EM_MG_FD_203889 | JGI IMG/M metagenome (GOLD analysis project Ga0307518, IMG submission 203889) | Populus trichocarpa ectomycorrhiza microbial communities from riparian zone in the Pacific Northwest, United States - 25_EM | ecosystem: Host-associated > Plants > Roots > Unclassified | place...
GGAAACTTTCTTCTTTATATTAGATAACATTTTATTGCTTACTCTCTTAAATCTCTACTCTTCCACCAATGGACATGTCTTTTAAGACCTAGTTTGAGAAAAATAACTAATTGAGAGAGTCCTTTATAGCCAAAATCAAGAATGTTATAACTATTCTTACCCTTAAAGATACTTTCTTTAAAAATAAAACCTTTATTGATAGTTGAAGTATCTCTTTAAGAACACCCTTTTTGTAACATCCCATAATTTCAACATGCAAAACCCCATATCTATTCCATAGGTTAACCAAAGCCATTACACAATTTTTTTTATGTTGTGAGCTACATATATTCTATCCAAATTTCTACCAAAATTTTGACAGAATTTTCTCTATATTAAGACTATCCGAAGTTATCAACACACTTCTATACATCCCAAAACAATACCATAATCATGGTCCAGCCATCCTAAACCTTTTCTCAAACTCATTCAAAATCATATCATTTAAAAATATCAGTTCCATATTGCACAAATATAGAATACTTTTCATAAAAATTAACCGTGGCACATACACACACACCTCCATCATAAAAAAAAATTATAGTTGGTTCACTAAGATAATTTAATGCATTACAAGTCATTAGTTTCATAAACACCTATATTATACTTACATAACTAAAAAGAAAGTTAACAACATTTAAATACATACTTAAGTTTTGCCTACGAATTACATAATAAACCTAATACAAAAAAGACATGATCAACTGAAATCTAATGATCCATTCTAGGATTAGAGGTACCTGTCAACATGTTACGATTTATACAATGTGTTAGAATACATTATAAGGATTTAATAATTAATCTCATACATATCTAAATTATCTATGAATTCATTCTTTTAAACAATTATAGCTCATTTTCATATTACAATTCATACACATCATTTTAGGTTTATATTTTTCTCTTATACCAATTTTAAACTTACTAAATAATCAAATAAGTTACAGTTACTAACATCTTCCAAGAAGTAATTCAAACAACATTATCCCAACAATCTAATCATAGATACCACTAGAAATCAAGCACTTCTTAGAAATTTTTTCTTCCAAATATGATAACCTTCCTCAACATTCTAGTTCACTACCATATATAAATTTTACTCATTTTACATAATATAATCAAATTCATTCAAAAATTCATTTCCCACACAACATTATATATTAATCTTTCACAATTGTCTTAAGCAAACATAATTTCATTGTATGCTAACTCGTTATCTCTTGGTCGGCCCTATACGCCCTTAGAGACACCATGTTTTTTTTTCTTTTTATTACTTCTTCATGATTTAATACTCATCACAAGCTAATCTAATTCAATTGGTTCAATTCATCATCCATTTGTATTTCCCACAAACTTCTTTTACAATCCCTAATACAAAATTCATGTTTTAAACATCAATTCTTTCAATTAGATTAATACCCATCCATTTTTCATGTTAACAATATAAATCAATCATAAAATATTACAATTTAACTAGCCAAAATTCATAACTCAAGATTCCTATCCCACTAACATGCCCAATATTTCACATATCACAAAATCAATTAAATTGATCATTTGAGATGAGTTTGTTATCTAAGTTAGATGTTAATTCAAGTGTAAAATGCAAGAATAACCCTAGTTTCCTTCACCTTTCTTCTTCTTATTGAAATCTCTCTAAATCCCTTACTTTTATATTTCTTAATTTCTAGTGTGAATATGTTTTTCTCTCTCAAAATCCTCTCTTTTCACTCATAACCATCACTTCTTTAATCCCTCAAAGTGTTTGGAAAGAAGAAGAAGAGAAAACACTTTTTCCCTGTCTTGGCTATACCATCGGGTTTTAACAGGGACAATAGCTAAAATGATTTGACTTGTTTCTCAAAATGGCTAGATCATTTTTAGTTATGGAAAAATACACATATTCAACTATAAACTTCTCTCTATTTTTTAACTCTTCTTTCCCCATTTATTCTATTTATTTTCTTATTTCATTTTACTACACCATAATTTCTATTATACGATTCTTAATTTATCCTAGGGTTTACAGTTTTCCAAGACCTCATAGATTGATTGGACATATTTGCAAGAAAAGCTTTGGTGAAGTTGTAGCAGGATATTGATCCTATTCTTAGTACTAGAGAAACTATAAGAAAGATATTATATGAATATAATGTTGTTCAAGAATCTTTTAAAGCCTATAGAGAATCATGGGAAACTAAATATTCAACTATCAAATAGGCTAACTACTTTCTTAGAGACTCTTACCTACAAGTCTAGTCTCAAGAAGCTAAGATGGCTCGCATGAGGGAGGAAATGATTAAGGTCGAGAAAAATATTACTATGGCTATAACTAATTAAGCCTTTGTAGAGATTGAGGTTATAAGTTATGCTAAAAAACTTATATCTCTCTAAGGGTTAACAAATACCACCTCATCTCCTCTCAAGCAATAAAGACTATTTAGGAAGAAGGATTTTAATGATCTTGGTAGGGTTTATTCATCTTAGGAATCTTTTATAGCTAGGGTTAATAGTTTTCCAATTGAATAATGATTATGTATTGAATTTTTTTCTGAAATACAACCTTAATTTGTATTTTGCATTATTTAAACAATATTGTTATTTTTTATTAATTGATTGTTTAATAATTTGAACTCATTTGAACTAATTCATAATCTCAAGCCCAACTAATTATACTTGAGGTATAATTACCATAGTCTTGGATTGATCTTATGGTTGTGATTTCCAAGTCACTCTCTTAGTTCATTCAAGAATATCATTTTCTAGCATAGTCTTCTAGTAGGGGTCATTTTTCTTTAAATGTCCATCATTGATTGATCGATAATGCAGTTCCTTATCCTTATTTGCTAAATGATAAGAACTTCCATTCAAAACTTTAGTAATAACATATAGACTGTCTTAATTAGGAGACTGCTTGCTATATTTAGAATTCTTAAAACCAATTAAGAGTATGACCTTCCATACTAGATCATTTTTTTTAGAAATATTTTAATCAAACATATTTTTTATATGCCCTTTTGACCTTACTATTATGTGCTAGCAAACAAATATAAAGCTAAATTTTAGGATTATTTGTAACCAATTTCTAAATGATGAGGATCAAATTTTTATTGGCCAATCTACTTGCCTATTATCCCGGGCATAATAAAGAATAAAATGGGCTATTTTGAATCCATACTCTTATGCAATTTAATTCATGTTTTCCCTAATGAATACTTACTTTTGGTTAATAGTGATAGTGTTTCGAAGTCCAAGTCTATAGATGATCTATTACTTAATGAATTCGATCAATGTTTCCTGATTGATCAACTGATAACGAATAGTTTTAATTACACTTAGAAAATTAATAAATGGCTAATAAGATGTAATTATATCCTTTTGATGATGGAGGATATATCTTATCAATGATGTCTATTGCTCAACCCTTGAATGACCATAGTTTGAACACTACATTAAGTTTATTAGAATGCACATCTTGGATTGGATCAAACTGTTAACATTCTTAACATCCTTTTGCATAATTAATACAATCATTGGTTATACTTAGCCAATAAAATTCATAGTTCATTATAAGGCACCTCATTTCAAAGCCAGACTGGTGAGATCTATAAAGCTCTTCGTGAAACTCAAACATGACCAACAAGGCTTCTTTTGATCCTAAACGTCTGAGCAAAATTCCAATCTTATACCTCTTGTATAATACATCTATTTTTTCTTGGTCTTAGATCATTAAACCATAATTTTTATTTAACATGTTCTACCATGATAATGATGATATCCTATTCCAAGTCGTGGTTGATATTGATGCATGAGTGATCAACTAAAAAATAGCCAAAACTTGGTCTTTAACTATTTTTATAGATTATAATATAGTTCAAATTCAAACAATGCTAATATCCATTTTCCAATATGACCACTTAAAAAATGTTTTGACATCATATACTTAATTTAATTTATTTTACATATTTCATAAATATTGACTAGTAACATGTACCAATGTAATTTGAGAAAAGAAAAATACAAAGATATACATAAATTCTTTATTGATATACATCATTTTTTAATATCTATGAGTACACGATAATGCACAATATATTCATGCTTAAAGTCATTTTTTTATGACAACATCTTATCAATTGATCCTTCTACTACTAAAATATATATCCATAAAGCCTTCACAAGCTTTATTCTAAGAAAGGTTTACTTTTATTATGTTTTATTCCTATCAACCTCTATAACTTGTTGATGTACAAAAATCCCAAAAAATTACCTGCTTGCATGTTAAAGGTATATTTTAAAAGTCATTTTTAAGTTGTGCATCCTCATTAATTCAAAGAAAGCACATAGTTCATCTAGGTAGATGAATTTTGACATTGAATTAATCATAATATCATTAATATAAACCTCTATATTATGATTGATATTTTTCATACGGGATCAAGTTATTTTCTCCTTGGCATGTTGCACAAGTATTTTTCAATCCATTCATACATCTTAGTGAACCTGAATATCTAAATATAGTCCTGGAAATATCTTCCTTTATAATAAAGATTTGGTTATAACTAGAACAACCATTCATGAAACTAAATATTTCATTGTCAGATGCTACATCGATCAATATATCAACCATTAACATATGATATTTATCTTTTAAAGTTCTAAGACATATGTTTCTAAAATCTACACATACCATTAATTTGACATTCTTTTTCAAAGCTAGCACTATATTGAATATCCACTCAACATATCTTATTGGCTTAATAAATTCAACTTCTATATGAGCTGTTTAATTTCTTTATTCACATGATCAACCATGTCTAAAGCCATTCTTTATAGAGGCTATCTATGTGGCTTAAACCAAAGCTTAATTAGTAAAGGATGTTTGACAAAACTTATATTTAAATAAGACATTTCATAATAATCCTATGCAAAATAGTCTCTATAAGTGTGTCGCAACACTAGCAATTCTTTTTAAAGTTATTCTATTATACTTACACTTATAAAGGTTGGCCTATGTTCATATTTAGTTCCCAAGTTAATTTATATTAATATGTTTGTACTTTAGCTTGTCCATCATCCATCTTTAATTATGCTAGACGAAGACTTATCATATTAAGCAGGATTAATTCACAATCTTGATTTAATTATATTAAATAAATTCTATTTAGATGCCCAATATGTGTATAAGCTTTATCAAAGTCTTAAAACATGATATTAAGTTATAATGACTCATTTACTCATATGTTTCAAACTCTTCACCATTTTCCTCTTATTGTAGGTTACTTGGCCTTGAAAAATATATTATGAGTTGCTCCATGCATGTTATATTCTTGCTAACTAAAAAGTGAATGAGATGACTCATGTTATCCATACATACAAAATAGATTAGACTGGTGTTATTATTATACAACCATATGTCTCTTTGAATTAACCATGAATGGTTTATCATCTACTCATATTATTTCAGTTAATCTATATTATAACCAAAACATCAAAGATTTATGTAAAGATAATGGTATACACATGTTAGCATGTATCCAATCTCGTTCAAGTAAAACATTGTAGCTTGTCCTTGCTTCTACCATAAAGAAAGTTATACTAGAAGTTCTGGACCTAATAGTTAGGTTTACCTGTAACACCCCCATAGTGTCTCTTATGCCTCCTATAAAACTAACATAATCACTTATAACGAGATCATACTAGCCTTGTTATGACCAATCTTAGCAATTAAGTACTAAGGTATAATGTTATGCAAGACACTATTATCAACCAAGATCCTCTATATTGGTACATCACTAAAGTTAGTTATGATGGATAACAACTTTAAATTATAATTCATAACCAATGTTAACATAAGGAATGCAAGTCCTAACTCTTGTTCAATCATTGGCTCTAATTGGTTAACCATAATAATTTTTTTCTTTCTATAATGTCTTCATAGTCACTATCCAAATAAGATAGTTGGCTAAGCTTAACTTTAAAAGAATAAGGGAGAGTGGATATTATGTTAATTGATGTGACTACTTCATGGTCACTCATTTCTACATCAAAAGGTTTTTCTAGTTCCTTATTTTTTAAAGCACTTTGTTCGTATACCTGTTGTATTAGGATGAAAAATTTTATTGTTCTTTCTTTTCCTATTATGTGTTGTCATCAGAAGGAGTTTTTAAACATTTTCCCATTATATTTTCATCTAAAAAGTCATCAATATTGATAACCTTGTCATTTTTATCATCTAGTTGGTCTTTTATTTGGATGATCATCAATATTGATAACCCTGGCATCTATTGAAGCCTTTTCATAACTATTGAAGCCTTTTCATAACTTGTAAGCTTGTTTAGAGTTCATAATTTTTTTCTATTCTTGATCATTATTGTGTTGTCTCTTGAACAACATGTTATTGTTCCTCCTTTATTAAGGTGGCTTTCATAAAACAATATTTTATTATTGCTTTTGCTTGAGAGTTAATGCCACATTTTTTTCTTATTGCACAATAGATAATTACTTGAACCAATATTGCAATATTTGTCTCTTTTGTTCAAGTTCTTAGTGTGTTGTCCTAGCACTTTGGATAACTTTATCATGTTTTTATGATTATCGATTGACCCATATATTTATCATAACAGTATACTTTACTTTTTCAACATAAGGTTAGTTATTTTCACTATCTTTTTCACTATTTTAATGATAGCTTTATCTATTTTTTTTTAAGATTTCTTTAACTATTTATCTTCTTAGTTGATCAAGGTTTATTGCAACCTCTTAAGATAGGGGTAGTGTAGAGACACAAATCTCTTTACCCTATTTTTTTTTAATCAAGGTTTATGGTTATTTGGTGATTCTATCTTGAATAGATATCATCCTATGATCATTATTGTTGTTTTGTATATAAGTATTTAAGATCCTGTCTAGTACTAATTGCTTTGGTATTCCTATTATAAGAAACCTAATTGGTGTTTGAGGCTATTTATTTTTACCCATTTTATTGGTTTGTGCAGTATCCAAAACTTGTTTCTTAGTCAAGATGTATGGTTATACAACCTCAAACCTTATCAAAAGTGTTTAAGCATTTCATTCTCCTAAATTTGTCTTTGAATAACTATCCATATTTTTATCTTTTTCTAAATCTAGGAGATGTTGGTGATGACTGATGAGATCATCATCCTCTTCATCATTAGGCTCGCATGATTTATGTTATGGCTGATGTTTGTGCTTATTATTTTCATTTGGTCTTTTAAGATTGAATGTTTTGATATGTCATTGAGGTATTACTTGCTCAATATTACTCCCAAGTCAATTTTTTTGAAGAATAATATGATAGGTAGGGCACTTATACACATTACTATGAGATATATCTTGCACTTATCAAACCATTCCCTTGGTTTTCCTATGATTTATGTACTTTTTTCCTAGTACTAATAGTTATAACCAACTCTAAGCTTTGTCATGTTAGATTAGCCTTTGTCTTTTGAAGCTTTCCTTTCCTAAAATGCTCATTAAACGCTTAAGGGTAACCATTGCTATAATGATTTTGAGGAATGAATCATTATCCACCTTTATCTTGTTATCCAAAAAACAAATGCATCTAAATTCTAGAGCCCTTTGAATTTTGTTCTTGAAGACTACACAAATATTAATATCATGTTTTTAAGAGTCATGGAACCTACACTATTGCTTCCCTTTAATTTTATCAGCTATTAGGGTAATGTGATTGCTAAGAGGCTTAATTTGCCCTCCATGCATCAACTAGTCATATATTTTTTTAATGGTTTTTATATCAAAATAGGACTTCTTATCTTAAATTACCGATATGAGTTACTAGTGAATCTCTTTAAACTTCTCATTCAAGTTTGAATTAGCTAATGAGTGTGCATTCACAATATTATCTAAATAGATAACATAATATGCCTTCTTAATGGTTTTAATTTTGTCTATTTTTCTAGCATCTTCTCATAACAAGCAATATTATCCATGAAGATATAGATGTTTAAGTACTTGGCTTTTATAAACCTCTTCTTTATGTTTTAATACATTCTCTCTAACAATAATTTTATGCACTATTTCTTAGTTATAAATATAATGTATATAGTTTTTAATGTCTTAAACTACAAGGCATGACTTTTCATTGCTTCTCATGAGTCTTAAACTATCATAATTTAATAAGCTAATGTGATGTCTCGTTATATCTTATAGAAAAGTCATAGAAATGAGTTTCCATCTCTTTCTAACTGTTCATTGAATTGGGTGATAATGTGGAGAACTAGTGGAAAGTTATTTTGGTTAATGATGAACTAAACAACCTAGCTTTATAAAAATATTTCACCATCACTACATTGATTAATGAACTTAGTGATGTGTAATCTTATTAATTGGTAATCATTCTCAGAAGATTTCTTGGAATTTGTAATTTTAATTCCTCCAAGAATCATGCATAATCTATCAATCTATTCAAGATATGGATGATTATAAACATACCTTGTTGTTTATCCTAATATCCTCTTCTATTTTAGGTATTGTGTTAGTTCAACTATGTTTATCCCTCCTCCTTATTGCTTATTAATAGTAGTGAATTTATTTGCAAGGGAATTGAGGTTTTTTTTTTAATTGCAAAACAATATGAGCGGTATAGAATTGCCTAATAGTAGGTTGTAGTGTGAGATAAAAGTTTTATAGGGCTAAGTAGTTGGCTTGTTATTATTTGTATGCCCAAGAAATGGTTAACATGTCAAGGTCTATCATTCTCGTGTTAGGTTATGCTTGTTGTTTTGCCTAATATGCTAGGAAACATCTTTTTATACGATTCATACTCATTCCAAATACCTTTATTAGAGTTCTCGATAAAATTATCTAAGATATGCTAGACAAATATATAGGTCCTATATATTATGAGGCATATTATAATGAAGTTTATTCTGTATCTGATTCAATAAACAGATATGACCTAGGTTTGGTTGAACATCACTATTTTGTTATGGTAGATCATATTGTCTATGTTTTACTTCTTTATCTGTAGATCCTTCATATCAATATTAGAGAGTTTTATATACTAATAATAAGATCCTAATTTAGGAGCAACCATCACTAGTTGACTAAAATTTCTCACAATTAGTCATGACCATCTTATAATGCCATCCGATTCACATAATAGATATATGTATGGTTGTGTATGACATATTGATGCATCAACATACCCATCTATAGTTGGTGATTATGACCTTATTAGGATTGATGGAAATGTAAGGGGCTGCATGAGAACACTATGTGTATGTCCACATATAGTTCTTTATTGTAGTGGTGAGTTATGATGAAAACCTATCTTTGGCAAGTTTGACATTACTAAAATATAGGAATATGATGGATTATCAGGCTTTTCACAGTCAATAAACTGACATGTCTCTATTGCTTGTACTAATTGTTCATCCAATACAATTATGATGAGTTTACCTGTGTTTTCTTAGGCATGTTTAGGCTTCTAGAATAAAATTTGATCTAAATCTCATAGGGTATTGTAATCTGGATTGAGACAACAACTACCTCGATCAAATAAGAAGTGGAGACTCTAGATCTTGGACCATCATAAAGGGTTTTATGTTCTAAAAAGTACCATCATGTGGAAAAAGACAGGAGTAGTTTTAAGGAGAATGGAACTTAAGGAATTTAAAGTGTAGAAAAATAAAGAAAGTTGTAAATAAAAAAATAAAAAAAGATGGGTTTGTTTTGATAGATGTTTCACATCATCACTTTAACATTTTATATAACGTTAAGCCATATTTCTTTGCCTTTATTTGCTCTATTTTGCCTCAACCATTTGAAAGGAACATTGAGGTTAGCATAAAGAGTTTAATTTTTGATAGTAAAAGTCTGTTTAGTCCTTTGATTTTTGGCTTTTATTAATTCAATTATTTTAAATTAAAGCAATAAAAAAAATATTGGGTTAGAATTTTAAAAACTAGTTGCTTAAATTTTGAGAGTATAAGTTGATTGTTATAACAACCATTTAAAGATATATTAGCTTTTAGTTAAAAAATAAAATAAGAAGTGATGTTTTTTTTTTTTTTAATTTGGAAGGTTCCTTATTTTATTTAAAAGACAAGAAGGTCCTTACATATTTTAAAATTAAATAACCTTAATAATTTTGTTTTGAACATTATAATTAACTAATGGTTAATAACCTTAAGATTTTTAAAACTAACCAACCTTAATTATTTTATTTTAATTATATCAACTCTTTGTTTGTATAAATTTTAATGAAATTATTTACTAGTTATATTCATTAAGAAATTATTCAATGTTTTTTTACTTTGTATTTTTTTATGATATTTTATATGTTTTAAAAGACAATAATTTATTAAGTAATTAATTTAACTTCAAAGAAATTGTATCATTTCTTAAAGAAAATTTTTAATTTTAACTTTAATGATTCTACTAACAATATAACATGATAGTTCATTATAATAACCTGATTTTTTTTTATCATTTTTTATATTTTTTTTGAAAAATCCAAAAAATAGAAAAAAAAAACAAAAAAAAACAAAAAAAAATTTATTTTTGACGTTTTTGCGTTGTTTTTGACATTTTCAGCATCTTTCAAAAGAATTAAAAATTCAAAAATTTACTTTTAACGCGTTCGATTTTTAACTCGCTCATTTCAAAATCATTGATAAATTTTTCTTAGTGAATTGATGTTGATATTGTCTTTTTCAAAAATATCAAAATATAAAAAATAAGATACATTAAAAATATAAAACAAATTGGATAAGGGGACCAAAGTGAAAAGAAAAAAAAAGAGAAACCAAAGTGATTTTGGGTTGCTTGGTCACCAAGTTTACTTGGAGACCAAATAATTGGGAGGAAAAAAAAATATTTTGCCTATAAATAATGAGGGAATCTCACACACTAAAGAAATCCGGCAATTAGTTAAAAGCATTTATCACACACCATAACATAGCTCCTAAAAAATTCCAAAACCAAGAAAAAAACCAAACAATTATAACCCGCTCTTATTCTGCTCACACACAAAAAGAAGAAGAAGAAGAAATGACCATGATTTCCCTTCTCTAAAACATTACAAGAGAGGCCATTTTCATTTTGTTTTATTTCATCAATCCAATCCTCTAAAAAATTTCAGTGAAGTCGAGCTTTCTTTAAGCTCCAGTACTAGAAGAGAGATCAACAATATTTGGTTGTTCAGATGAAGGAGTTTATGAATAACCTTTATGAATAACCAACAGGTACAAGTGTATCTACTTGCGTGATGCTTCCTGGGTAAGAGGATTGGATTGATGTTCTGTTAAGGAGCTGGAAGAGCTAGGTTGCAGGGTAGTTTCATTAGTACTAACTGTTGGTTTCTTGAATATCATACACGTAGCGAAAACTATGAAACAAAATTATTTAGGAGTCTCTAGGATCCTGTTAGATAAATATAGAGTTTGTTTAGAGATTTATTACATGAAGATCTACTCTTTTCCAACTTTGAATAATTCCTTAAAGACTAGGTTGTCGCAAACCACAAGTCGTTCAGTTTTTCAATCTCCAATGGTAATCTATACCAAGTTTGCTTGGAGACCAAGTAATTGAGAGGAAAAAAAATTATTTTGCCTATAAATAGTGAGGGAATCTCACACACTAAAAAAATGTTGTAATTAGTTAAAAGCATTTATCACACACCATAACATAGCTCTTAACAAATTTCAAAACCAAGAAAAAAAATCAAAAAATTGTAATCCACTCTTATTCTCCTCACATATAAAAAGAAGAAGAAGAAAAAGAAGAAATGACCATGATTTCCCTTCTCTAAATAATTACAAGAGATGCCATTTTCATTTTGTTTTATCACCTCCTTCCCCCATGGTTTATCTTGCTTTCTGTCATTAACAAAGAAAAACATATACTCTTGACCTCCATTTCAAGACATTTTCTGTCCACCATAATCCAACGCATCTTCGCAAACTAGCAGCTATTCACCCTCTATTGTGAGCAAATCAACCTCTCTTCACTCTTGATCCCTAAGAGAACTAACACTCATTACTTGACTCTAGCAACTTCTATTACCACAATCTTCAATCGCAAGCTCATCAGCCAACCGTCCACCACTGCCTCTCTTTGACAAAGCCAAAACAGACTAATAGTTTCCTTTGTTTCTTCCCTGTTATGATCAACTTTCTAGTAATATTAAATACAACACCTCATTGGTCTCTCCTTAACCTTCTAGACAGCAAAAACAAAGACAACCCTCTCTCTTTCACTCTTAAAACCCAACAACCCTCTTTTAACCTGAATTGACCCATTTCACGCCGACCCTTCTCGTCTTCACCACAACTTATGGCAACCACGACTTCACCTACCACTATTTCCAATAGCAACATCAACAATAATCATGAAGTCTCTCCTTTCCTTTTCACCACAAACAAACCGATATTCTCACCATTGTCTCTTTCCTCATCTACCACCATCATTATTAAAAAAAACCCATCTCTACACTGCCTTCTCTTCATTAGTTGCCATGACGTCCCGCCACAAACAACCTTCACCTGACCAAAGACCACAACAACATCCTAACTCAACCAAAGATGACGGTGGTGATCAATAATAGCGAGAAACAATAAAGAAAAAAAAGTTAAACTAAGAGGTAGTGGGCAGAAAATGATTGAGAAGAAGAAGGAAATAAAATAGACTGTTTGTGGATTTTTTATGTTCTTACAGGTAGTGGTGATCTTTATCGTCAGCACAGGGAGGAAGAAGAGGAGGAACTATAAATCCACCAGGTAACGAACTTCCAAGAGTTGTGGCATGTGAACCCACACACTGATAAAATGATTTTTTGGATAACTTAATATCACGAACTTTCATGATTTATAACCTCAAATTATTTTTTGGATAAATTGATAAAATGTTGAGAATTTTGGGACAAAATCTAATTGTTATGTATAAAGTTTGGACTATTTGGACATTATTTGATTTGAATTGATGTGTGTTTTTTATTTGATAATTTGTTTTGAATTGCGAGTTTATTTTTTGGGGTTGTGATTGTTATTTGAACATGA
>Ga0307518_10002625_pt1 | contig 13080 bp, 12 predicted proteins | sample 25_EM_MG_FD_203889 | JGI IMG/M metagenome (GOLD analysis project Ga0307518, IMG submission 203889) | Populus trichocarpa ectomycorrhiza microbial communities from riparian zone in the Pacific Northwest, United States - 25_EM | ecosystem: Host-associated > Plants > Roots > Unclassified | place...
ATTTGCTCTTGTGCTGTGAGACCTACATCTGCCTTGACATTGTGAAGGACCACAACCTCCCCACAGACTCCTGAGGGACAGGTGTTGACGCCAGTGTCATCAGAGGCATAGATAGCATAGGTGCCAGTGGAAGGGTTGCAGGGCATGGACATGATGAAGGTAATCCAGGTAGAGTGTTGGCTCTAGGTAATCACTCACAGACATCAGCAAAAGTGGCCAAACCTAGCATCACCTAGCGAGCCTCGGAGGAATCTGGCGGTTCTGGTGACACCTAACCAGCCCTTGCAAGGTCTAGGAAGAAACACCCCACTCGTACCAGATCTTGTCAGAAAGGCCGCCACTGTCCCAGCTCTGGCCAGAGCTGGCCAGAAACATCACCACTGTCCCAGATCTGGCAAGGTCCCACTAGACCTTGCCTTTATCATACTAGTATAGGATTCGCACCGTATTCATAGAGTACTAAATTTGCATGCAAGTAGCAAGAAATGATGCAAAAATTCTGTGCATACAGAGTACATAGTACTAAGACAAACAAACAAAGGGTGGTATCATCAATTTCGTCAGGATCCTCTCCATCCTCAGGCCTGAGTGCATCTTCATTGCCAGAGATTTCAGCATCTCCTTCGTTTTTGTCCAGTGTTTGATCGAGTCCTGTGTACCCATACTCATCCATTTCATCTGCAAGTTCATTGACAATCAATGGTTCATCATCTCTGCTGCCAACACTGTCTATGTCAGATCCCTGCTCGCTGCTTTCATCACTTTCATCACCCTCCGAGTTGCTAGTGCCTTCCATAGGAACATCGTTTTCGCCAGTTTCTTGGAATGGATCGCTATCGTTCTTGAGAGTGAATGGTTCCTTGTCAAGGGTCTCGCGGTCGTCAAGAAGGCACCGTGTCACCTTGTGAGTTGATTTGTGTCCCACACCACCACCCCAAAACCTCATAAACATGTCGCAATCCACAAAGCTGCAACAGTCAGTTAAGAAATTTACTGTAGGAGTTGTAAGACATACATGTTCACGTAGTACCAGTCCCAATCTTCATCATTGTCAGACTTGCAGTGTGCGATGGATGGCAGCAACAATGCAGTTGTACACCGAAATCGGAAAGCTGGAATGAGATGGACAGTGCGAATGACATCATCCAGATCGATGAATCTGAACACGTTGGCATCATCTTGGGGGTAGAAGCCAACTTGAGGCAAGCGGCACACAGCCCAACCACACTTTGAATGGGTATGACATGTGAACCAACACACCCACAGGAGATCAATGCGCTTGGGTGCGTGATTGGGGGTCTCAGGGCCATGATACTGCACATCAACATGGAAGATTCTGATAATCCGGGTGTACCAGTATGGATGAGGATTTTCAGTGTCCTCATGTGAGAGGACCATGACATCCGAGTGCATGCAGGGGTTTAGCGAGTCCTGGGCCTGCCGCAGATCATATGTCATGTAGTTGATGCGGAGCACCTTGTGACGATAGATCCGATTGTTGATGATTGTGAGGGCATTGTGTTGGGCTTGAGTGAATTCATCGTCTTCACTGCCCGGCTCACCAGCCAGCATCAAATGTTGCAAGATGTGATTCTTCAGCTGTGGGAGAAAGTTCTGTGTCGAATGTGAGGGCTGCACTTCTTTGAAAGCATAATTGACATACCTCAACTGCCTTGTCCTTCTTGTTCTGTGATAACCACACACTAAGATCCCAGTGAAATTTCTTGCCCTGCGATATCTGGTAGTGAGCATCGGGGGAACAACTCAGCAGAGGTTCTTGATCAACAAAATGAAGTGAGGGCCATTCTGTGCTTGCCATTGATGGGCTTGACACAGCTTCATCTGCCTTGGCTGATGAACGATTCCCTTCATGGATTTTGTGGAGCAATCGCTCACATTGTTGGTGCTTGGTGATCGCCCGCGTGAACCCAATCTTATTCATCCTTGAGTAAAAGTGTTTGACCCACCGGTGTTCCAACTCTCCCTGTCATGACATGTAGATCAGGGAATGATAACCAATTTAAAGATACTTACAACCTGAGTTGAATAATTGTCAGTTGTGCCAAATTCCCGGATGGCCTTGATGTAGTCACCCAATGCATGCAGTTTGTAGGTGGACATGTTGAAAGTGTGTCGTTTCCGTCCCTCGCTCGTGCTTGCAACATCGCTTGTTGTCCCTGCCTTGGCATTCTTGGCACCCCTGCATTGTGCACGAGCTGCCGTCTCACAAGGGAGGTCATAAGTATTGAATTTAGCACAGCAATCGTGTGAGAACTCGCGAATGTCCTGGCCAAGGTGGGTCGTGCAGTTGTTGAAGTGGTAAAGCATTGTCTCGGTATGCATCCAAAATTTGCCGAAGGCATGCCATGTAGCAAGTTCGAAAAGGAGGTTGATGATGATGGTATTATATGGTTCAGGAAGGAGACTGTCAACATTGGGTATTGCACACTGAAGATGAGTGAGAAACCACAAAAAACATTATTTAGACTGTCACCTATCTGGAGGATGTCTTCGAAGTCTCTTGCTGCAAGTTTGGTGAGACCCGAAACATTGCTGCTGAATTTGCGGATAGTGTCACGCCTGAACGTTGGTACAAGCTGAAATCTAACCATTGTCAGTTGAGAGTTGAGTATGACAAGAAAGTATAACACGTACCGAGCATTGAATTCCTGCAGTGTCATTCCCAACCTCGTATAGGAGTCAGATGAGGTGTGTCAGCATTGCCTTCCATACACCAAGTTCAAACTCGTGCATAAAGTCAGGCATGAGCATTGAATAAAAGTTGAAACCAAAGGTGGAAGGTTTGGCAGAGAAAGCATTCTGTATGAGTGAGTTGATGAGCATAGCTGGTATAAATGGTACCTACACGAGTGGGCACATGTAATGGTCTAACTTTTTATCTTATCTAATCTGTGATTAGATGATGTCTTATCTTATCGTAGCATAGTATCTTATCTAGTGTGTCTTATCTGTAGACCTGTCTGGACTACAGCCTCGTGCTGTGCATGCTGTATCCCTTGATGTCATTAGCATAGCCTTACCACAGGATGGCAGCTGTGTTCACTGCCTTGTACAGCATACAGCCTCATGGATAGCCTCGCACAGGACACGTGTAGTGTAGTATATATACTGCTGCAATCCAGCACCCAGAGGCTCTCCATTCAAGCTCTCTTTGGGTCTTTGCTCTAAGACACTTGTGATCCTATCCTCTCCTCCTCAGAGTCTTCTGTGTGGTAGTTCTTTGGGTGTTTGCCCTTAGGGTTGTCTCAGCACAAGCGATGCTGGGCCAAGGATGGCCTCAATGAGCCTGCTGGTGATGCTGCGTCCAAATTCAAATATTGACTTGCGTACATTGTCAATTGACCAATGGCATGCCTCATTATCAACCCGTGCCTTCATTGTGCGTACCCGCTGATCAATCTTTGTGCCAAGTTTTCAGATTTTGTCTTTTGTGACCAGACAGCACGGGCAAGGACAGTTCCCTAGAAACTTTATACATGCAAGGAGTATTCTGTGTATGTATACAATAAATGGTTAATATATGTATAGAAGCAGTGTGCCCTTACTTCTCAGGGTAATCTGTGGCGTATGTGAATAGCTGCAAGAACACCCACTGTAAAATTCCATCCGCAAACTTGATGACGATCCCATATTTGTATGTGTGAAGAAAGTCCAAGTCAAGTAAAAAAGACCAGATGGCCTGCATGAGCTTGTGTTTACAGTGTGAAAGTACTGAAGCAGTTGCACTTGTGCCGAATGTCTTCAGGTAAAAGTCCTGGATGGTATCAGATAGCTAGGATGATGTTTCTTGCCCCTTTGCTGCACCAATCTCTTGGTGTAGTATTGCTACTTCAGTCCCAGTCAACACAATCCCCACTTTGACACTTCCTAGGCTATAGGAAGAGTCCAGACACCTGTCCCCTTTGTCTTCTATTGCTCCTGTACCTCAGGAGTATCTTGTATCTCTGTCTGCATCACCCTGTTGGTGTAGATCCTCTCTCCCCCTCCTCAGCACATCCTCTCTGGACACTGCGGAGGTAAACCACCACTCGCACATTTTCATAGTCCTTTGTTGGTGTTGTGTTTGGGTTATTACTCCGACCCAAATCCACACTTTGACTCACAGTGGCCCCAGTTGTCTGGCCACAACGCAAGCCAGAATCGGTTATGGCATCTTTGTGGTCATGGAAGTTCCTGAGAGCAGCCGATATACGATCCTGCATCTGAGAAGTGATGGCAGGAGCTTGGGCGAGATATCGAAATTCCATTAGAGCCCGGATGGCTATAATGACATTCACCTCAGGAAAGTGTTACGACCATGTCCAACTCTGGATCTTATCCAGTTACTCCGGTCGCATCACAGCTCTGCAGCTCAACTCTGGTCACTCACCACTTACTCCAGTCGCACTCGCACTGATACCTTTCCGTTAAGTACATCCCTTGGTCTATGCTCTATTCGCTCATTACCACACCTCGCTGTCTACCCTGCCTTGACATGAGTTTTTCATGAACTCGATATATCCTATACCTTGTAGCATTTTCACCAGACCTGACCTAGTCCTAACTCCGGTCATTCCTTGTCCACTATTAGGTTGTTTACTTGTCACCGTATGTACTCGACCCTAGTTTCTACTTAGTATAAGTACCCTCTAGTTTATCTTGTACACCTCAGTCTGAAATCATCTAAGTTACTACTCCTGTCCCCTTGTCTGTCTCTGTCTCTGTCTCCACCTGACCGGAACCTACGCAAGGGATCAACGCTCGTTGTCCTTGTTGTTGAATCCAATTGGTCACAACTCCAGCCTGGGCTAACCTCTGCCCAAACCTCTGACCTCTGCCCTTGTCCGCTTTCATCCGGACTTGACAGTATTTCAGACTCACACTTGTGTGGGTTCACTATACAAAACTTCATACGCGAACTAGTTTCCATTTCCCCATGACCATGACTACACGCTCTCGCACTCGTACTGCTGCAGCACTTGCTGAGGAAGCAGGTGCAGTAGACGACCTCCACCTCTCTGCCACCCAACAAGCCCTGTCTAACCGCAGGCAACCTCCAGCTTCCGTTAGCCAATTCTGGAGCTTCACAGCTCAAAACCCCACAGTGTCTGTGACTCCGCGTCGAGATGCTGTGTCTCAGAGCCTTCGTGGTTCTGCAGACTTAGGTCACCATGAATCTGTCTCTGGTGATCGGTTTCACTATCATCACGACTCCACCCCGGAGCATCGCGAACCCGGTCGTTTCCAATGGTTTGGCCCTGAGGATGGTCCCGGAGATGATCCGGACGACCCTGGAGATGACAACAACAACAACAACGATGACGACGACAAATTTCTCGACGCCACAGAAGAGCTAGACCCTAGCCTGGCTGTCTTCCACAATCTTGCCGTTGCTGTCAACCGCCTCTCCCGCTCCTCTCATCGTACCAACGACTCCTCTTCCTCCTGTGCCAAGGTCCGCGAACTGGACACCTTTGATGGCATGGACCCCAAAAGACTCCGGACCTTCTTGGTCCAGTGTGAGTTATGCTTCCAGGATCAAGCCAAGGCATTCTGCCTTGATAGGGCAAAGGTAACTTTCGCCCAATCATATCTAAAAGGGATGACACTAGAATGGTTTGAACCGGACCTCCTCAACTCTGGTGATCTGGCTGACCGTCCACATTGGATGGACAGCTGGGTCCATTTCGTCGCTGAGCTCCAGAGTACCTTTGGACCTCACAACCCCATCGCTGATGCTGAGCATCAACTTGAGCATCTCCAGATGAAGGATGCTCACTGCGTTACATGGTACATAGTAGACTTCAACCGACTCGCCTCCCAGGTCCAGGACTACAGAGATGGCATGCTCTGCCGCCTGTTTTACTCCAGTCTCCTGGATCGTCTCAAAGACGAAATTGCTCGAGTTGGGAAACCCCTGACTCTGCATGGGCTTAGGGCTCTTTGTCAAGAGATCGACGCACGCTATTGGGAGTGCAAAGACGAGATCTCTTGTACCACGAAGAGCCAACCTACCCCGTCCCCCACCAAGCCCTCCAACTCCGGAGGCAACTCATCCAACTCTGGTCAGGAGAAATCCAAGACCGGTAACTCCTCCAGCTCTGCCAACTCTGGCTCGTCCAAAGCGACCAGCAACCAGTCCACCTCCAGTTCCAGACCGGACTTAACCAACAAGCTTGGTAAGGATGGGAAGCTAACCGCAGACGAGCGAAAATGGCATCTGGACAACAACCTCTGCATGTTCTGCAGAGGAACCGGTCATTTCACAGACAACTGTCCAAAGAAGACCAAAAAGGCCAAGGCTTGTGCTGCGGCCATCACTGCTGAGTCCGGTAAAATGGACTCCAACTCGGGTGCCAACTCCGAGTCAAAAAAAGAGTAAGCAGCTCCTGGCCTTCCGCACAACCGGCGAGCTGCGTTGACTCCAGAAGTGCACCCAAGGAGGCTCGTCTCAATGCGTCCGCTCTTTATGATCCTAATTCCCTTATGTCACATGTTATCCTCTTATCTTTTGACTTACCTAAAACCCGTGCACTTGTGGACTCCGGGTCCACACATTGCTTTGTAGATATACAATTTGTGCACAAAAACAATATTACCACCTACTCTGTTCCTCTGATTACTCTCCGGCTCTTTGATGGTACATCAAACTTAATAATCACTCAAGCTGTTGATATATCAGTGAAATTCCCCGCATCCGGTGATGTCACCCCTATGACCTTTTACCTCACTCCGTTAGACTCTGAATGCTCAATTGTCCTTGGACATAACTGGCTCACCCACTACAATCCGTTGATTGATTGGGTACTGAGCAGTTTAACTTTCCGGACCCCTGCACCAAGTTTGCTAGCGCCCCTGTCGACTCCCTCTCCGGTTCAGTCCGGTAACCCTGTCTCCGGCCTCTCCAGCCAATCTGACCCTGGCCTCGCGCCATCTGTTGACACTCCGGTTTGCACCCCTCCACACATCTCTCTGATTAATGCAGCCGCATTCATGTGTGCATGCAAATTAGAAGGATCCACCAAATACCAACTTCAGCTGCGCCCCTCTGACTCAGTGAAGGCTTGCTCTTCCTCCGCCTCTACTCCGCTGGACTTGGACATCGTCCCTTTGGAGTATTGCGATTATGCGGACGTATTCAGCAAGGCAAAAGCCTCTGAACTGCCCCTGCATCACGACTACAATTTGAAGATCAAGCTCGAAGAAGGTACCTCACCACCCTTGGGAACTCTTTATTCACTGTCTCCAGTCGAGCTCTCTGCTCTCCGGACATTCATTGATGAGAATCTCAATACAGGTTTCATCTGCCCTACCGCCTCCTCCCACGCTGCTCTGGTCCTCTTCGTAAACAAGAAGGATGGCTCACTCCTCTGCATTGACTTTAGAGGCCTAAACAAAATCACCAAAAAGGATCGCTATCCACTCCCCCTTATCTCTGACCTACTAGACTCTCCTAGCCATGCTAAGATCTACTCCAAGATCAACCTCCAGCACACGTACCATCTAGTCCGGATTGCTCCAGGCGATGAGTGGAAGACCGCCTTCCGTACGTGCTATGGGTCTTATGAGTGGTTAGTAATGCCCTTTGGCCTCACTAACGCCCCTGCAGCATTCCAGCGGTTTGTCAACACTGTCTTTGCTGACATGCTGGATGTCTGCGTCGTCGTGTACCTCAAAAACATCCTCATCTACTCTGAGGATATGGAGTCCCACCAGCAGCACGTCTGGGAAGTTCTCCACCACCTCCGGTTACATGGCCTCTTTGCCAAACCGGAGAAATGTGAGTTCCACTCGGACTCGGTAGAGTACCTTGGCTATCGCCTCTCCCCTGATGGTTTGACTATGTCTCCGGACAAGATCCAAACCATCTCCAACTGGCCTGAACCTTGAAAGGTAAAGGTCATCCAGTCCTTCTTGGGCTTCGCCAACTTCTACTGCCGGTTTATATTCAACTACTCAGACATCGTGGTCCCTCTTACCCGGCTCACCTGGAAAGACGCTCCTTGGAACTTCTCTGAGGACTGTTGACGTTCCTTCAATGCTCTCAAGCATGCCTTCACCACTGCGCCCATCCTAACTCACTTTATTCTGGATACCCCTATCATCATGGAAACGGATGCCTCTGACTATGCCGTCGCTGGCATCCTGTCTATTACCTGTGCAGAAGGAGAGATCCGTCCGGTCACTTTCTACTCCCAGACCTTGACCGCTCTGGAGCTGAACTATGACACCCATGATAAGGAACTCCTTGCCATCTTTGAGGCATTCTGGAACTGGCACCATTACCTTGAAGGCTCCGCCTCTCCTATTGACGTCGTCACTGACCACAAGAACCTAGAGTATTTCTCTACCTCAAAAGTACTGTCCCGCCGGCAAGCCCGGTGGTCCGAATTTCTCTCACAGTGTAATCTTGTCATTCGTTTCCGTCCTGGAAAACTCGGTGCCAAGCCAGACGCCCTCACTAGACAATGGGATGTCTACCCCAAAGAGGGGGATAGTGGCTACACCCGGGTTAACCCCCAAAATCTTAGGCCGGTGTTCACTCAAGAACAGCTCTCTAACTCTCTTCGTGCTACTTACTTAGAGTTTCCAGTTCTCCGTGCAGTCGCAATCATGGACGTGGAAACACTCCATAGTGACATCCTCTCTGCACTACCCTCTGATCCCATTGCCCAGGTCCACCTCGCAGATCCACCAGACTCTCGCTGGTCCACCAACGAGGCTGGATTCCTTCAACTAGATGGTCGTATATACGTACCGAACTTGGATGACCTCCGTCTCCGGGTACTCCGGTATCGACACAACCACCCACTCGCTGGTCATTTTGGGCAAAACCGCACTCTAGAACTAATCCAGCATGAGTACACTTGGCCTGGTCTCCGGACCTTCGTCAAAGACTACGTCTGGTCATGTACCTCCTGCACTCGAGCTAAGACACCGCGCCATCGACCCTATGGGTTACTAAAACAGCTCCCTGTGCTGGAAAGACCTTGGAACTCCATATCCATGAACTTCATTGAGCAGCTCCCTGGCTCTACCGGATTCACAGCTATCCTGGTCATAGTAGACAGGCTTTCTAAGCAAGCCATATTCATTCCTACTCACGACACCATCACTAGCCCAGAGCTTGCAAAGCTCTTCTTACTCCACGTGTTCTCCAAGCATGGTGTTCCCACCCATGTCACTTCAGATCGCGGTACAGAGTTTGTTTCTCATTTCTTCCGGTCACTTGGGAAAGCTCTTGACATGCGCCTTCATTTCACCTCCGGTTACCACCCAGAAGGTGATGGCCAGACAGAGCGGTCTAACCAGACACTGGAACAGTACCTCTGCATCTACTGCAACTACCAGCAGGACAACTGGGCGGACTTACTCCCATTGGCGGAGTTCACGTACAACAACACACCTAGTGCTACTACAGGAGTCTCACCATTCTTCGCTAACAAAGGTTATCATCCAAACATCTCCGTCTATCCGGAGCGCAATATGACCTCTGCACAGGCTCGTGACTACGCAGTCGACCTTGAGTTGCTGCATCAATATCTTCGAGAAGAAATGGCCAATATGCAGCTTTGCTACCAAGGTCCGGCTGATGCCAAATGCACTCCGGCACTGGACTTCAAAGTGGGCGATCAAGTATACGTTAAAGCCAAATATTTCCAGTCAACTCGACCATCCAAAAAGCTATCGGAAAAGAATCTTGGGCCTTACGTTATCATAGCACAAGTAGGCTCTCTCTCTTTTACGCTCTGCCTTCCAGATTCCATGCGTACTGTTCACCCCATCTTCCACGTCTCCCAACTCGAACCGGCCATACCCAATACCATACCAGACCGGATACAACCTCCTCCGCCACCGGTTGAAGTAGATGGTGAACTGGAGTTCGAGATCTCTGAGATCCTCGACTCCAAGGTTGACCGTCGATGCAGATCGTGCAAGCTACTTTACTTGGTACGATGGTCTGGTTATGAAGGAACTGATGAAGAAACATCATGGCTTCTTGCCACTGAACTTGGCAATGCAATGGAACTCTTAGAAAATTACCATGTCCGGTACCCAGACAAACCCGGACCACTCGCATCCATGTAGTATTACTCTCGCCTCCATTTCTTTTATCTGTTTCCCTCATCTGTTTCCCCTATCCATTTTTCTTTGTAATATCACTCACTCTCAAGTCAAGGCCACTTTTCTTATAAACAAAAAAAGTAAAACTAATTTACATTTCTATTTACAAGGTGCCGGACCGGACTACCTACTCCGGTGCAGGACCTTCCTGCTTCTCCAGGTCCTTCTGGAGCTCCTCCAACTCCTGGTCAATCTCCTCTGGATCGACCTCCCCCTCACTTTCCTCCTCCGACGCGATGAACTCCGATGTAAAAACTGGCACTCCTCGAAAAAGGTTTCGAGGCCGGCGCTGAGGTGGTCATTGGACCATGAAACAGACCGTGTGGAGTCAGCGATCTGGGCCATCTGGCCGGTCATCGCCTCCACTGTGGCCATCAAACGATCCATCTGTTCCAGGAAAGGACCGGTGTTGAAACCGGACCTCGACCCAGACGGACCCGCCACCTCCACGATCTTGTCGTCGTCATCGTCGACCTTCACCGTTTTCTTCTTCCTCTTTTCACCGCCTTGCAGTGATGTCGCCGCCTCTTTCTCTTTTGCCTCTTTCTCTTTTGCCTTGCCCTTCCCTTTGTCCACTACCGGACCCGGACCTCCCACCTCCGGCAACTTGCACTTCTCCTTCAAGCCGGCACACTTCATGCATGCCCGCTGCTTTGGCTTCTCCAGGTCGCGCTCACACACCGCACAATGCTTTGCACAACGCACGCATCTACAAAAAGGAGTCAGCAAAACAAAAACAAAAGAGAGCAGAAATGATTTAAAATAAAACTTACCGGACCTGCTTCCGGTTCCTCCCTCGCTCTCTTCTTCAATGCCTCTTGCGCCATCGTTTTCTGTTTGGCAGCTACCTCCACCGCCCTCTGTTTGGCAGCCTCCTCCGCCGCCTTCCTCTGCTGCAACTCTGCCCTTGCCTGCGACTCCGCCCTCTCCTTCTCTGCCTGCTCGCGTGCCTTGCGCTCCACCTCCTCCCTTGCCTTTCGCTCTGCCTCTGCCTTTGCATGCTCTGCCTCCTCGCGAGCCTTCCTCTCCACCTCTTCACGCGCTCTCTTCTCCTCTGCCTCCTGGCGCTGCCTCTCCTCTCTCCTCACCTGCTTGCGGCAACGACATTCCTTTGCCTTGGCGTCGAGAACGCTCAACTCGTCCTTGCTACCAGACAGTAGCTCCAGTGTGGTGGCCTTCGTCCAGTCCTTGGACTCGACAACGGCAGGGGCAATGGGGGTGGTGGACTTGGCAGTTGCAGACATGTTGTTAGAAGGCAAAAAACTGGGAGTAAAAGAAAAAAACCAGTCTGATCTTTATACATCCAAATTTTGTACTCAGACAATCACTCTGGACTCCGCATTGTGCTAGGCGACCACACGACAGCCTCATTGGGGCCTCATGGGTTTGGCACCTAAAAGGGGGATACTGTTACAACCATGTCCAACTCCGGATCTTATCCGGTTACTCCGGTTGCATCGCAGCTCTGCAGCTCAACTCCGGTCGCGCTCGTGCTGATACCTTTCCGTTAAGTACATCCCTTGGTCTATGCTCTATTCACTCGTTACCACACCTCGCCGTCTACCCTGCCTTGACATGAGTTCTCCATGAACTCGATATATTCTATACCTTGTAGCATTTTCACCAGACCTGACCTAGTCCTAACTCCGGTCATTCCTTGTCCACTATTAGGTTGTTTACTTGTCACCGTATGTACTCGACCCTAGTTTCTACTTAGTATAAGTACCCTCTAGTTTATCTTGTACACCTCAGTCTGAAATCATCTAAGTTACTACTCCTGTCCCCTTGTCTGTCTCTGTCTCTGTCTCCACCTGACCGGAACCTATGCAAGGGATCAACACTTGTTGTCCTTGTTGTTGAATCCAATTGTTCGCAACTCCAGCCCAGGCTAACCTCTGCCCAAACCTCTGACCTCTGCCCTCATCCGTTTTCGTCTGGACTTGACCGGACCCCCTACCGGAGTAGACCCAGACTTGACAGAAAGCCAGCAATGACAGCAACAATATATCACTGTGCGTCTCGCTGTGTACGGCCACCTACTTGCTTCAATTTTGTCACCCCTTCTCTAAAACGACGAAGGCCAGTGATAGGAGGCAGCACAGAGAACCGGAAGTCCAGTTCTTGGGCCCCTAGTGCATGTTTGCACCATTGCATGTCGTGGTCCCAAAACTTGCAATGCCAGTAATGAAGAGCTTCTGGAGTGAGAAACTGAGAGGGATCAGCATATGGGTAGTTGCACCAAAAAGGGAGCACAACACCGCTAAGTTGAAAGCGCTCGCAAGCAGCAAAGTATCCTTCAGCATCATTTGGGTCACATTGAATAGACTCAAGTTGACTGAGAGTGATAGCAGTGGTACGTGGAGGATGGCGGTTCGGATCCCCGAAGCCCGTATACATGGCAGTGGTTACCAGTGTCACACACCAAATGTGTTTGGTACTGTGGACATGGAGAAAGTTAGCTGATGAAACTAATGCAAAGAATGCACCCAAGATCTGTTGAAAGATTGTCCCGACTTGAGGGATACAGACAGCCCTCACTATCCATATCATGCAAAGTCAAGACTATCCTTATGCGAAGAATGAATACAAGCTCGTCATAGCTATCTATTGCACAAGAATGACTATCCTGATGCAAGAGATGAATGCCATCACTGACAGTCATCTATCGCACGAGAACCGTCAAGAAGCAGAAAGAATCCAATGAATAATGATCTTTTTGGTATGAGAAAGGAGCACAGCCTTCTGCAGTCCAACTCCCATACCAGAACAACCAAAGAAGCAGAAGAAACAATTGAGAAATGAAGGAGAAAAAGAAGAATCAATTTTAGTGCCCAAATGTCAAATTTAGGCGCCCAGTGCCGGCATTCCGATATTTTGAATAGCTCCGTCGTTTTTGAAGCTACCAAGCACGTGACTATACCATCATGGAGCCTAGACTGTGGTCTATCTGCCTGT
>Ga0307518_10002626_pt1 | contig 13075 bp, 11 predicted proteins | sample 25_EM_MG_FD_203889 | JGI IMG/M metagenome (GOLD analysis project Ga0307518, IMG submission 203889) | Populus trichocarpa ectomycorrhiza microbial communities from riparian zone in the Pacific Northwest, United States - 25_EM | ecosystem: Host-associated > Plants > Roots > Unclassified | place...
CCGTTTTCTCGATTTCATTTACTAAAATTGAGTGGAAATACTTCAAATTTAAAGGGTTTGAGTAACATTTAGACTAAATATCGAAAGAAATAACATCAAGGCAAGAATCTAAATAGAACAAGTGAAAAAAGTTTAGAGATTTAGAGATAAAAGGGATTTGGCCATGAAAAAGAAAGAAGGAGCATAAAGAAAAATTGACTAGTTGAAAACCGAAACTCACTTTATCACCATGTAAATGTTTTAGACTCAATTGTGTGAGTTTATGATTAATAATTAATGTCTAAATTGTAAATTATAGGTTAAGGTTCCTGAGAAAATTTATGAAAAATGAGATTTTTGTTTTATTTAATGTAATTAGAATGAAAATAAACAAAAACAACTTAGAGTAATGAACAAATAGAGAAAAAAAATCATATTGTTATGGAAGGTGGCGATGCTAGCCATGCAGGAGAAAAATTGGAAAGAAACGTGAATGTCGTTTGTATGTACTTATTATAGCATATGTTGAAATGTGGAGAGTGAGTTGAAAAGAAATAGAATTTTTGTGTTTAATTTGTAATAAGTCAATAACTTGGTATTGAAAAATTTAAAAAAACTCTGCCAGATTTTTGATAGGAAAAAAAAGTTTTTGTACCTTCAATGATAATATAAATATGTATACATGGAATATTATATAAATAAATCAGGGTTGTTACAATGACAACAAATTTTCTCTGTGAACATATTTAAAAAAGACGATGAATTCCATTTTGATATTTTCGCCTATTGATTTTAGTTTTTCTGGTGATTTTAGAGTGTTTTAATGCTAGTCGGTGATTTATAACAATTTTTATAATGTTTGGTAAATGGGTTGGAAAAAATAAATTTTTAGCCCAAAAAATACCACCCATGATTTTTGTAGTTGAGCTAGGTAGTTGTAGATGACATGTTGGTTGCCGCCACCCCCCTAGTATATTTGTTTTTAATTTAATACAAACCTTATGCTTCACGTTTTTTTCTTTTTTACATTTTCCATCAATTGATTCACTAACGCCGTTAAAAATTGATACTTATCGCACACTCATAACATGATTTTTTTCACTAATGTATGTTTTGGTCCCTACATTTTTTTTTAAATCTATTTTGATCCCTATATATTTCTATATAAATAAATCCTTGATTAAAAGTTTTTTGTTCATCATATTTTATACTCATATATATTTTAGTCCCGGGATGACTTTTTTTAAATAATTATTTACATATTAAATTACAAACTCAAACAATAATTAAAATGGATCGATGAATAAAGTAAGAGTTTATTAGATTAAAATAAGGATATTTATTTAAATTAATAAAAATAAAATAAGTTAAGAAAAATTCTCATATCATATATGCATTATGCAGTATGAGAATTTCTTCCATTCTTAATTTTTATATTTTTAGGTTTTAAACAAGAAAATGAATTAAAAGAAAAAAAAGGAAAGAAAAGAAAATTTTGGCAATGTATAGATGATAGGGGAAACAAATATTTTTTAAAATGGAACACCTATTTAAATTGCCCGATTCTTACTTTACTCACCAACCTGATTATTTACTCACCAACCTGTTTAAATAATCGACTAATTTTACTGAGTTTATATCTTACATGTAGGGACTTAAAAAATCAATTTAAGGACTGAATTGTATAAGACTTTAAAACATGATGACCAAAAAACTTGGAATTAAAGACTTATTTGCAAGAAAAGTATAATATAGGAATCAAAATAAAATATTAAAAAAAAATAAAAACAAAATAAACACCGACAAAAAAAATCCATGCTATGAGCACAAATCGTGTCAATTTTTAACATAAAACCATCTAGTAGTTCAGAGTTCGAAATGCAAGAATCTAGTTCATGGTAGTCTGTTTATTTTTGTGTTTTAAAAGCGTTTTAAAAAAATTAAAATTTTTTATTTTTTTATTTACTTCAAATTAATATGTTTTTATTGTTTTTAAATTATTCTAATGTACTGATGTCAAAAATAATTTTTAAAAAATAAAAAAAATATCATTAGCATATGTTTTAATATAAAAAATTATTTAAAATACAACAGCAACTACACTAAAAAAAATATCTCTGCATAAAATACACCACGTATAAAAAAAATGTTGTAAAAATAACAAGATTCTAAAATATAAGGTTGATATTAAATAAAAATATAAATATTAAAATAAAGAGTATAAAACTGTCTAAAATCATCACCCCTCTGGTCATCTATTGTTTTCCTAAAACGCGCGCATTTGGTGTTTCACCATCATCTCTCTAAAAAAAGATAAAAAAGAAAACTCTTGGTTGGCCCAGGTAATCATTCCTGACTCAACTGAGCAATCAACGGCTTAAAAAATCACAAATGGGCCCATGAACGCACTAATCCAACCGTCCATGATTGAAATCAAAGGAGCGGGAACGGCATGAGGCACCGCCTTGTCCTTTTCATCTTTTACATTCCATCAGACACAGAGTGGGCCCCTCAATTAGCTGGACGATAAAGCCAAACTTGCCTACCCTTCTCCATCTTCCCCTCTCTTTCACTTCCTCCCTTACATCTTCAACAATCTTTAGTTTGTTTTTACTCTTCCTCACCAATCACTCACACTTTAAAAGTTAAAAATAAATAAAACCTGCCGAAATTCATCAAATCTGGTGAGGCTTTTACTATGGCAGTTAGATTTGATTGATGACGAACATTTTTTATTATTTTTTTCTTACTTCTTTTTTTGCCTTTGGATGGCAGAAAATCAGAGAAGAGAATGAGCAGCAATGTCAAAGCAGATTGACTCTGTATTCGATGGCGCAGGAGCCAAACCGTATCCTTTTTTGTGCTTGTTTTCGTACTGGATTTTGTCTCTGAAATAGACGCGGTTAATTAATGTAATGTTTTTTGAGGTTGTTAATTGCTTCTTCTTCTTCCTTAACGCCACCCGTCCTGTGTTTAGTGGCTTGGAAATATGGTGTGTGGAGAAGCAGCTCCGGTTGGTTCCAGTTCCAAAATCTCTGCACGGCAAGTTTTATTCTGGGAATTCATATGTAGTTTTGAGTGTAAGTTGTTGCTTCTCACATTTCACTGTTAATATAGAAATTCCAATTTTTTTTTTTGGATAATATTGAGCTTCGTTTCTTGTTTGTGCTGTGCGACAGACGGTTTTGCCAAGAAGCGGCCCTCCTCAGCACGACATACATTACTGGTTGGGAAAAGATGCAAATGAGGTCTTTTTTTTTTAATCTTGCCTTCTTATCTTAGTTACTTGGGATTTAGTCGACCTGCATTGATATGGGAACCACTAAATTTCGAATTGCCAGCTTAGATTATAAAGATCAAATGAATTATGTGAAATATATGCAACCGAATGAATGCATCAAACAAAGCAATCAATTGAGCACAAGATCTTTAAACGAAGAAACTTTCCGAGTCAAAACTTTTTGTTGACTCAATTTATTGTTGTTACCATACTGTGGCATTTGATCTAGGAGATTGATGAAAAATTGTTGAGTTAGTTGACTGCAGGCCTCGTCCATCTTAAATTAATCATAGACACTTGTCTTCCTATCTTCTCTGACTGTAATGGTTTGTAGAGCGCAAAATTTTACATTTGATAGCTTGGATCAGTCCAACATGTTCTAAGGTTGCTTAATGGTATTTGCAGGTGGAATCGACCCTAGCATCAGACAAAGCACTAGAATTAGATTCAGCTCTAGGGTCTTGTACTGTACAGTATAGGGAAGTTCAGGGCCAAGAAACAGAGAAGTTCTTGTCATACTTTAAGCCATGTGTTATACCCATTGAAGGAGTGTTTTCTTCAGATTCTGGACAGTTAAATGGTGAATCATACAAAATTAGCTTGTTAACATGCAAAGGGGAGCATGTTGTTTCTGTGAAAGAAGTAAGTCACGAACAACTCTATAAACTTCTATGGAAACTGAATTAGTCATCTATGACTTGAGAGATGCTGAAGATTTGTCACTCATTTACTGTTAAAACCCTCAGTTATTTCAGATAGGTGCATATAGCTATTTTTGATGCCATTGCATGGATTCTTCTAGATGGAGCCTGAAATTAATACTTATAAAAGTGTAGCTAACATAATTTTAGTCAGCATTTGTTTACACACTTCTCTCTTTGTTGGTTAATTTAGACCAACTTTTACAAGTAGAATGATTATCGATATTGATTTTTTTTTAAGATTTATTTATCAATAAATATGCACCTGCATATGTCCTAGTCCTGTTTGGATTTTGGTGAATATGGTTTTAAAGGTGAGCATTCCGAGCAGGTGCCTTTTTCTCGGTCATCCTTGAACCACAATGATGTATTCATACTTGACACTGCATCCAAAATTTTCCTCTTTAGTGGGTGCAACTCTAGCACTCAAGAAAGGGCTAAAGCTTTGGAGGTTGTTCAGTACATCAAGGAGAACAAGCATGGTGGAACCTGTGAAGTGGCCACTGTAGGTCAGACTCCTTTCCCCCCTCTTTCTCTCTCTATCTAAAGAAAAAAAGAATCTGCGATTAATTATTCTGGTGCTGCAGAGGATGGGAAACTTGTTGGCGATCCTGAAGTTGGTGAGTTCTGGAGTTTTTTTGGAGGATATGCTCCTATTCCTAGGGATTCACCGTGTGTTGAGAAACAATCTGATTCTCCATTCTCACAATTGTTCTGGTGAGTTTTTTCTTCATCTACAGGCATTCTCTGCTGTTTTGGACACATGGTCACTCCTGCATATTGCCAAGTCCAAGGTTGCCATTCAAAAGCTCGGCTAGTTTGCCTAGGATTAGGATTGGTAACATTCAACTATTGAAGTCATCTTGTATTTGGCCACCAAAAGGATACTGTATTGTGTTCTTACAAATACAAATAATTATGCTTTGCCCTTAGCCTGCCTAATTTCATAGATGATTCACTTTTTTTGGATTTTGGATGTAGTTGTGTGTGCATGTCTACCAGTATGTGCCTGCATGCTTTGTATGTGGTTACTGTTTCCCCAAAATTTTCCTTTCATTGAAATAACACCTCTTGCTTCTTTTTCTGAAAATACTTAAGATTCCTTATTAACAGGATAACAGCACAGGCTAAGCTGTGTCCGTGTGAAGGTAGTTCGTTGAACAAAGAAATGCTAGAGACAAACAAGTGCTATATGCTTGACTGTGGTGCTGAGATTTTTGTATGGATGGGAAGAAATACCTCAATTACAGAAAGGAAGAAATCAATTTCAGTTACCGAGGTAAAAAAATGACCACCCTTTCAAATTTTCTTCTCGTGCTAGCCCATAGGGATTCTTACGAGCATTATTCTTACCTTTTTTACTGGCTACTCCTTTGCAGGATCTACTGAGAAATCAGGGAAGGTCAATGGCAACCCATTTAACTTTTCTAACTGAAGGATTAGAGACTTCCATATTTAGGTCGTATTTTAAGAATTGGCCTCAAGTGGTGGAGCCAAAGTTGTATGAAGAAGGTCGTGGAAAAGTAGCAGGTTTGTTACCTGTGCAGTTAAATTATAGGAAATATTAGAAAGGGCGATAGCAGAATGGGTGGTTTTACTAATTTAGTTGCTTTAATGCTAACTATTTAGTTCACCTTTTTTTTTTCCAGCAATATTTAAGCAACAGGGCTATGATGTGAAGGAACTGCCTGATGAAGAAGACTGCCAGCCATATATAAATTGCCGAGGAAAACTGAAGGTAGTTTGTCAATTTTTTTTTTTGAGTTTTGATCACAGCCAAATATTATCCTAGGTTCCTGTTTGATGCAATGTTAATAATTCAGGTTTGGCGGATAAATGGTGAACAGCCGACCCTTATTCCTGATCCAGAGCAGACAAAGCTCTTCAGTGGAGATTGCTACATTGTTCAGTATACATATCCTGGCAATGGGAGGGATGAACATTTGTTTTATGCATGGCTTGGTCGTGACAGTGTTCTGGTAAGTGTAGAAAATTATGATAGACTTCAAAGACAGGGATCAACCATAGGAATAATATTTTGACTGGCATCTGCACATGTTACCAAAACTGCTCACACATGATAGTGGAACTTGGGGCAAGATTTAGGTGGAAATTCTTTTGTTCTTATAAGATCATGTATGATTTGCTATATATTTGTATATTTTGAAATAAAAAAGCTTTTATATTTTCTTCACTGGGAATTCTAAAAGTTTTGACTGGTGGGTTGTGAGGTCTTAAGGGTAGAGGGGAAAAAGATGAGAGGAAAAGAATCAGTGTTTTTGTTTTTCATTTGAAATAATCTTTCTTCAAATTAAAATTTTAAAAAAGGAAAATGAAAACTGTTGTTTTCTTTTCATTGCACATTGTTTCTACTTGAGTTACAAACAAGTCATATTTGCCTGGAAACACAAAAACATTTGGTATTGCTTGCTGTCCTTCTGAAACAGTTAATGGTTTTCCTTTTTCTTTGAACTTTCTAATTTAATGTTATAAAATCAATATAAAGTGAAAAGACCCCCTTAAAAACTTATAATCATGGTGTCTATCTGATGCGCTAACAATCCTTCACTGCTTGCAGGATGATAGAGCAGATGCTATCTCCCACATGAATGCTATAGCAGACTCAAGCAAAAGGGATCCAGTCCTGGTTTGTTCTTTTTTCTCGCATTTATATGCATTATATTGGAAACCTTGCATCCAGTTATTCAAGAAACTGATTTACTACTGACTGAACTAATATTCTGTATTTAGGTTCAAGTTATTCAAGACAAGGAGCCACTTCTATTTTTCTCAATTTTTCAGACAGTAATTATATTCAAGGTCTGTACTTAGTAAACTTTTATGCTCTTTCTTTTTATTTTCCTTTTCTGTCATTTGTATTTTGCCCTTCATTTCCCAAGTTAATGTCCTGTTAAACATGCCCAGTGCTTTTTTTTTCTTACTTTTTTTGTCATTTCCTTCAGGGAGGTTTAAGTAAACGGTACAAGAACTTGATTGCGGAGAAAGGAATTTTGGATGAAACTTATGATGAACAAAAGACCGCACTTTTTCGAGTTCAAGGGATCAGTCCAGAGAACATGCAAGCCATCCAAGTTGACCAGGTAAGTTAGCACAGTGGAATCCACACAATTATTGTCACTCTTGCTCTCTTAGAGTTGTCTTGCAGGACATTCTTTTGCACAATAATAATCCTTGTGATTGTAATGCTACAAAATCACTGTGTAAATGCAAGTGTCAACTTTTGACACCAAAACCATGTAATTGACTCTATCACACCAATAATATTTTTAACACAGATATGAACAGTTGTGTGCCTATATTGATCATGCCATAAATCTTTTCAATACACAAAAGTATGCTGTGTTTTAATTCCATGGTTTTAATTCCATTATGTGGTCTGTAGGATGGAATCAATGAATAACATAATTTGCCAAAACAGAGAGTGTTTGTATTTGCTTCTTAAATGCTGTTGCAATTTGATCGTTAATTGATTATGAGCTGTGCAACTCATGCAGGTTTCAAATTCCTTGAACTCCTCGTATTGTTACATCTTGCAAACTGGAACATCCATCTTCACATGGATAGGGAATCTCTCTTCTACTGTAGACCATGCTCTTCTTGACAGAATGCTGGAATTGATTAATGTATGTACTCTGTTGAGCCATCACTAGGTGGCCATATGTTAATGGTTATATGCATTTGGTTTAGCTTTTAGGAGGGATAAGTGGGAAAATTTGATGTTAATTTCTAAACGGTTTTAGATTTTACAGTAAAGTTCTTTGATTTCACGGTAAAAGTTTAGCATTTATAATTAAATATTTTAGGTTTTATTCCAAGCTTTAGTATGTTACAGTAAAAGCTGGACATTAAGTCAAGAGTAGCTTGCAAGCCTTGCATCCCAGCTAAAACGTCATGTTAGTGCTTGCTTCTCCTAAAAACACACATGCATCAGATACAAAATTTCTCTTCTGTTACACTTGCTTTCCCTTCAATTTTTAAACCAAACACATTGTAAATCTTCTCTATCCCTCTCTTATTTTCCCTCTGATTGATGACTCAGCTCATAGTTATTTGAATTGAATTCTCTTCTTAACTTTCCAAAAGAGTAAAGCGAATTATATTTCATCTGGTCATTTGCAGCCAACATGGCAACCTATATCAGTGCGGGAAGGGAGTGAACCTGATATTTTTTGGAATGCCCTTGGTGGAAAAACTGAGTATCCAAGGCAAAAGGAGTTAAAACAACATGTTGAAGATCCACATCTATTTACGCTTACATGCGCTGATGGTATGCAAAATACACTTTCAAATTTCATTCATTCTAGAGATGATGTGCTCTGTCTTGGTTCTGAATTATTACAGGTGTTAATTGCTGTCAAATTTTTTCTGATGGTGGGTTTTGGATCTTATGCTGCTTGGTTGAATTTTGTTGCAGGCGATTTCAAGGTATAATTAAATGTGGTTTCACAGGCACATATGCAATTAGAAGCTGGTGGATCTTTATGATATATTATATAAGCTTCGTATACAATGGTTTTGAATGCCTGGTTCAAGCATTGTTGTTCATAAATTAGAAGCTTCGGATACAAATAGAAGTCACGTGGAGTCTGCCTTAGTAAATTCAAGTAGTTTGCAAATTCCCTCCACAAATTTTAAGTTCAAAGGCCAATAGCTGGGTCATGATTTTGGTACATTTTGGTGATTATAAACATGTCAACTACTTTAGCAAATTACTCCTGTGTGGTACATTTAGGAGATGATTCTTATTTTTATCTGTCACTGCAAAAATTGTGTTAAGCACGTTCCCTTTGTTTCAGGTGAAAGAGATATACAACTTTGCGCAGGATGATTTAACCACTGAAGATGTGTTAATACTCGACTGCCACGAGGAAATACATGTCTGGATTGGAAGCCATTCAAATGTCAAATCAAAGCAGCAAGCCATCTTGCTTGGCATGGTAACTTATTTGTTTTAACTTGTTTCAAGTTATTTTCTTGGACACAAGTATCTTTATTTAACAGTATTGGTTGCTCATTTTCTGAATCACTTTATGAAACATGGACCTTAACACTTCCATTCAACTATTTGAATGATGTGCGAGAAAATCTGATGGTTCATATGGCATGAATTGTTTTAAGGTTCCAGTTATTGTTTAATGGTCTCATGTGTGATGGCTTTTTATATGCCACTTATAGTCCAATACATGACATTGTTCAAGTGCATTGATTAGCTAAGAATACACTTGAGGTTCTTCAGTTTTCACCTCTATCTGCATTTGTGTGTGTATTTCTTCTCATAGTTTCACTTGAAACTGGCAGAAATTCCTTCAGACAGACCCGCTGGTTGAAGGACTATCTTCCGAGACTCCTATTTATGTCATTACAGAGGGGCGGGAGCCACTTTTCTTCACTCGCTTCTTTGAGTGGGATTCATCAAAGGCAAATGTAAGTGGATCTAATTGTGGCATATGTTGCAGATGACAACTGAATGCGTGGATAATTCCTGATGTTCTAGCAAATACAATTTTCCTAACATTAATGGTGTTATATGGGAAGTATCATAACTCGAAAATGGTAGTGGGAGATATAAATTGTCTTCTGCAGTTAAGGTGATGCATTTGTGTAGTGGTGGGGATTCAATAAATCACTGTCAAAACTGCAGCCAATAAACGTTCTCCATAAACAAAGAAACATACACCCCCAGTTTCTTCCCAGTCTCCTTTTTTATTACTTTATGACTAGACATGCTCACATTTTGAAGTACATGGTGAACTTCAAGGAAACTAGAAGATAGCGATGAAATTTCCTTGTGGTGTATTCATAATGAACTTTAGTTAACGATTTTAACATGGTTGTGGACCTTGTAGATGCATGGAAACTCCTTTGAACGAAGGCTTGCTATTCTAAAAGGAAAGAAGCAAAATCTTGAAGTAAGTGTGGTATCTTACTTTGCAATACTTGTCTTGTGGATTTGGACGGGTGCATTTCCTGGCTCTGAAAGCTCTAGTAAAATGCTGAAGTAGCCAAAGAATGTCACTGGCCCAAATATTCCTTTATCAGTAATGACCAATGAGCATTGCTCAATAATTTTCAGTGGAATGTATAGCCTAAGAATTTCAATGTGGATTGATATGGCATGCATTTAACTGATTCTTGCTTCAGGCTCAATCCGGCCATACTGTTTTATCCCAATGTAATCTCATTTCATCTCATGTGGGATGCATTATTATTAGCTTGAGATGATGAAGGCAATGTTGATGGTGTTGTGGAAAAAGATAGTGAAGTTTTTAACCTTGTATTTATAGATATCAGATTTGTTTTTGCACATTAGGTTCTGGACAACATTTGGCCTCTTTGTTTGTGATATAAGGTTGAATTTATTCATGCTTCATTTTATTTGTTGTGCAGGTTCATACAAGTAAATCATGGAAAGCATCCTCTAAGGAGACAACTCCAGATGGTTTGAGAAGCAAGTCTGTTAGTTCAAATGGGAGAAATAGTACATCTCCAGTATCCAGTGCTTCAGTCACGCACTTTAATTCTTCAACCAACTGCCAAATCTCCACCCCAGCTCCAACAGCAAGAAAGCTCTTTCCTGGGTCCCCCTTTCATGACAGTGCTGGTAATAAAGAATCATTCAATTTGTTAATAATGCAGCGAACAAAATTTTAGTTTCCCCCCCATGATTTTATGTAATAATAGTGAAACCTTGGCATGCACAATTGTAGTCATTGGAACAAATAACTATCAATATAGGATAATTGCTAATTAAATGCATATCAGATTGAATAGATTATGCCACCAAATGTTTATGACATAATGGAAATTTGACACGATTAACATACAAAATTTTGTGGATTTTGACCTGGTCATCCTATTGCATGACCTGTTGGAAGAATGACGAACTTAAGTATGAATGAAACATGGAGATGGATACAATCCTGCTGGATGCTGGCTTTTTACTCTTGCAAACTTGATGACATGTTCTGATTGAAATTTTCATTAAAACTTCATTGTTGGTCATTTCAGGTTCTCCAAAAGCAGAGGCAGAATCCCCTTCTCAGGCTGCAGTTTTATCTCAGGTTGATGGCAATGATGCTAGTGAGAACTCAGTGATCTATCCTTATGAGCGATTGAAAGTGAATTCAAGTGATCCAGTAACGGACATTGATGTAACCAAAAGAGAGGTAGCCATTTTGTTTTCATCTAAACCTTCTCCATTTATCGTTTCAGCACACCATTTGACTATAAAACTAGCTGCTACAATTTTAATTCACTTCAGGGACATTTTGGCTATATTGAGAATGCCGTGTAAAAATTTCGAAGAATTTTTTTTCAATGACAATACCAAATTAAGATTTTGAGTGTCTATTTTTTAGGATTTGATTCTGCTGTGTTTGCCATTGCATTGCTGTGGTGCAATTGAATATCAGTTCTATTCAGCAGCTAATTTCAGTTTCTGAATTTAGGGATACTTATGCGACGAGGAGTTTCAAGAGAAGTTTGGAATGCGGAAAAAAGCATTTTATGAGCTTCCAAAATGGAGACAGAACAAGCTGAAGATATCTCTTCATCTTTTTTAAGGGAGATCAGAGGTACAGAAATATCATCTTTCCATCTTAGAAAAGTGAAATCTTTTCTTCTTGCTAACAGGTTTTGGGCATTGATGGGGCATCTAGGGTTTCTTGAATCTGCTATATTGACTACTATCCATCTTCAGAGCATAATCATTATGCATGGAGAAATGTTATATATTAAAAAGATCCTCCGAGGTACCTGTTCTAAGTCATGTTTTCTTTTCTTGTAGTTGAAACCGATTTTTAGTTAGTTACTTGAATCAACTTTTGCTGAAGTAGAGCTGGCATAAAGTGCCTTGGTCAACAATTCTAATCGACGTGTCTTCTGATGAAATAATTATGAGTAATGTACTAGATGATCGATGTTCGATATCTTGTGGGACAGCAAAATTTTTTAGTATAAAAAATACCACCAAGGTTAGAACTTTTTGATAATGTTATTAATCTCAATCTAGAGGTTAACCTTGTAATTTCTTTTCTTGATTTTTTATTTAACTCAGAATTTTAAATTAAATAATATAAAAATTGTATTAATGTGATTTAATGATGATTTGATAGGTTTAAACTTTAAAGAAACCAACAAAAAAAAATGATTTATCTTTAAAAATATTCAAAATGATTTTTTTTAAAAAAAACTCAAGTTTCTGGCCTAACTTATCAAACTCGTGATTTAGTTCATGAATTTTATAAAGTTTAATTTTTATTTTTTATTTAATTATATAATAATAAAAATAAATATTTGTAAAATTGAGTATAATCTTATATAAAAAATTAAACTTAAAATCAATTAAATATAAAAAAAAATCAATAAAATTAGAAAGAAAAAAACAGTCCAGACACATGAATTTAAGTGGACAAGTGCACTTGGACCATAATCAGGTATTATTATTATTTTTATTTTTATCGAATGAAAGTTGTTCACATCAAAATTAATTTTTTATTGTTGAAATATGATCCACTGACAACTTTCTAGCTCCTTCACCATAATTAGTTAATGTTTTCACTTCTCTTAAACTTTAGGAACCGAAAATAAACAAGATGAATTTTTGAATTAAAAAAAAATTATAAACTACATGGATAAAAAAAGAAAAATAGATGGACCAAAAGTACTTTCTTATGCATATTTGAGAGTGGCCATGAGATCTCTCTATGTTAAAACATTATAATTTTTTTTTTTGTTGAATTTTGTTTTTCTTGAATAATTTTTAACAAATTAATCATTAAATTGATTATAGAAGGCTCGAATAAAAAAAATTTATGGACTAAAATTGAAAAAAAAAATAGTTATTATAAATTGCTACAGTGAAATCCCTAAATATTTTAATATATATTTTAATTTCTAGTATACATATGTAAATAAATTAAACTATCACATAATATCATACCTGATATTTATGTTTTTTTAATATAAACAATAATTTAGTTAAAAAAACTCGAGTTTACTAAAATATATAAGAAATATATTAATAGAAAATTTATTTTAATGAAAAAAAATCAAAACAACCGGTTAATAACCATACCAAGATAATAAAATTTTA
>Ga0307518_10002627_pt1 | contig 13074 bp, 13 predicted proteins | sample 25_EM_MG_FD_203889 | JGI IMG/M metagenome (GOLD analysis project Ga0307518, IMG submission 203889) | Populus trichocarpa ectomycorrhiza microbial communities from riparian zone in the Pacific Northwest, United States - 25_EM | ecosystem: Host-associated > Plants > Roots > Unclassified | place...
CTTATGGGCGCATCGTGGAAATGCGCACGACCAGAGTCACCATGGCGAAATAAGTTTCCCACGCGGCCACCTGATAATTGCCAAGACGGTGTCCATATTGACGAGGTACACAATGCCGGAGTCCAGCGACACAGTCTGAACCGCTGAGGTAGATGTCGATTCCTGGCAATAGCAAAATGATGAGTAATGCTGTACACAGCACCGCGCTAATCAGTGTATACTTGGTTGATCTCCATGGCTACACAGGCTAGACGGTCGCCAATCATCGATTCATCCTCTGCTTGCTCGATTGAGTTGTAAAGACGAACCCGACATCAGTGCATGCGTGACATATTTGTTAATGGCAGTCTGTGGATACAACTGTACCGCGTCAGTATGTACTCGCTGTGTCGAACCGCCTCACCGCAGATCTTTCGGCTGGTGATGGGACGATTTGTGATGTAGACACATTATGGGGCAATGACCGCATCGAGGCAGAGCATCAAGACGTCTGCCAAGATAAACATTCTACTTCGTTGACAGGCGTGTGACGATGGATGAACAACGCAAGGTCAGCACTTGCAACCTCGTGTTCTTCAACACGCCCAGCCCTCTCACACTCGAACCTGAGAACGTATTCTGTGGCCAGCTGAGGCTTGTAAAAAGATCTCTATTGAATCGCAGTTCCTCGGCAGATTAATTCCACGGATAACTCCTCCGGTGCAACATCTATGGACTCACCAGAAGTACTAGATTAACAAGTGATTCTGCTGACGATTTAGTGGCCAAGGACGCCCCCGTAGTCAGAAGTGGCCTGTTAAGAACAATTTCTCTACGAGAGAAAATCCAAGCTACCAGCGGGGGGAAGGGAGGAGTATCAGGTACTCGGGAGTTCATCCGGGTTCACAGACGATCTACATATATGTGTGGGATGATAAAACCCCATGATACATTGCATGTTGTGCTCACGGAAATTGGCAAGGCATCGATATGACGAAAACAAATTGTGAGGTTCCAGAAATGTCGCAATTCCCTCTATATGTATCATGTTCATCACCTCAACGGCGCACATTGATAAAAGTCACATCCGCCCTCACGTTCATTGTCAGTAATGTCTATAATTATCAGGATGGAGCGACGTACAATCGTGTCCGAAGCAACCTCCTTGTGCGGTTAATAACAGCAACCAAGTAGCCCGCTGAACTGAGATTTTGCAAAGTGTACGAAGGCAAATCATGGAAGTGATAACCTTGACACTGAAATTTGAAGGGGGTTTGCCCGTATACCATGAATGACTCTGGGCTGGGCTTCTTGGGTTTCAAAGGACTTAGTCTCTGTGTACAGGCCAGTGGTAAGCCACGAAGGTCTGGGTATGCCGAAATGAAAAGTACCACTGCAGACAGCACTGGACTAGTGCAGAGTGTATCCATAGCTACGAGGGTTGGACGATCACCCTCTGGGTACTCGGTTGAGTTGCAAACGCGAACCCGGTGCCGCGCCCATACTATGGAAGCACTGTTTCAACTGCTTCGTCACAGATAAATTGAGCTGTGATGGGGTGGACGCACCATGAGATATACAATGACCGCGCCAAGTGGATGAGGCAGAGCATCAAGACGCCTGTCAAGATAAACCTTCTAGGTTCGTTGAGAGGCGTCGTCTATGCGACGATGGATGAACATGAAACAGACATAAAGTAAGCATTGAACGAAAGATCCAAGGTACGCACAAGTGTACTGGAATATCGGCAGTAATGCGAGTGAAACACGAGCACCTTCTATCTTACTACTGTCAACGGAAAAGGGGGCAGACTGAATAGGGCCTAGTAGCTGTCCGTGCCAAGAGAATGATTTGACTGCGTATAGCGAGCCAACAAAGAAGTTAAGATAGCCGGGTCGAGTTCTTCACAACGGTGTGCATTGACAGATGCGCTCATTGATGAGTATCTGCAGTGTTCTGTAATACATAAGTAGTTAGCCATGCCATGAATGCTCCAAAAGTTACATAAATGTGCGCGTCCGCGAAGTCGATGCGGTATGGTGACTAGTTTGATCCCCTTTGCACCCCGAGAAGCCCACTCAAAGAGGCTGTTGCGTCCACCCATCATGTCGACCGTAGTAGGCTACGATCCATGTCATAATTGCCAAAGGCCTGTGTATATCCCGTTGTCGGGGAAGAGTTCAACGGTGGTGGTGCCAGCTGGTGGTCGGTCGTGAACAATCGAGGGACAGTCAGGTACAACTTCGACTTGGCAATGCTGGGCTGTCCAACGTGACTGATCCCGACAGCACCAGCGCCTATTTTCGATACTTCCACCACCGTCTACCACTACCATTCTCTTCACTGCTCTAATCGTGGTCCAAGACCACATCAGATATACCTCAGCATGTCAAGATCCAAGACACCTAACCCAAATCAAAACGGTAGTTATGACCAGAATCTCCTGGGGGATGCTCCTCGGGCAACTCGAGCCCAGCTACAGGTGGGCATGCACAGCCTTGTCTTCCAGAGAACTTCCATACTGACGGAATGATTGTCGTTTTCCGCCCCACCATGCATTGCGACTTCCATCGATGTCGATGAAAAACGAGTAGGGAGGCTACGACGTTGATCTACTAGACGACCAACCACAGCGCTCGCAATCCGTTCGCAGCCCTGCCACGCCAGGGGTCCCATCTTCCGATGTTCCTCCCCCAATCCCGACTGTCACACCCGCCATACCAGAGAACATCTCAAAGGAGAAGTTTGCGTTAGCGGAGTCAGGTGGTGTGTATACTCCCGCCGCAAAGAGGCCGTTTTGGCGCACACCCAAAGGAATCATCATCCTTGTCATTGTCGCCATCGCAATTGTCATCGCTGCTGTGGTTGGAGGCATCGTCGGAAGCCAAAAGCCGAGCAATACCGATACCAGGGGATCTGAGCCCCCAATCACATCTAGCAGTTCTACTTCCTCTACACCTATGGCCTCATCTACACTTGCGACCGCACCCGATACGACGGATACCCCAGGCAAAGTTTCCTTGCCTGGAAGTAGTCAGTCGAGTACCAGTGCACTTCCAGTTGCCACTGGTTTGGGAGGCAGTAGTACTAACTCCAGTGGACCATAGTGTTATGATGGAAGCTCCAGAGATGACTCGGATTCTGGAAGTGACTTTCTTGTTGAAAGTGACGATTAACATTTCGTTATGTATGTATGCCATTTAGTTCCTTCGGCCAGACTCCCAATCTACATACTTTGTCTTTGTCTTTCACCTGAGGATTTACTATAATACTTGTGTTCTACTTTTGGTTTTCGAGGATGTGAGCAGTGCGAGACAGACCACACAATGGATACATACATTTCAGGAGTGCTAGAAAAACCATCCCTTGGGCCGTTGAGAATCCTCGTCCTTGACTTCACCATCACGGCGCTGCCTCAGCGCCTCCAAGATGCCCTTCACGCCTTCAACATCACCAACACTCGCTCTCCCCGCATTCCAGTCCACAACGATGGGCCACTTGAGCACATCAAGGTTCCGTGCCGCAAGACTCGAGATCCCATCTGGCGTACTGGGCTGCTCCGACGGCGCGGGTGCACGCGGATGCGCACTGGACAAGAATGCGGAATACGACGGAGGCGACGCGTTCTTGGTTCTCGCGGGCGTTATGAACGACAGTATGGTCTTCAGCTGGTCCGGAGTAGGCGGTGCCGATTCGACGACTTCCAAGTTGAACTGGAGCGGTGGTGCCTCGGGCTTGTCTGCGGGGTATGGCGCGGACAGCGCTGATCGGAGGATAGCAAGCGCCCTGACAGACGCAGGAGACGACGGATGGTGGCTAAACAAGTCGGTCGGTATGTTCCGTGAGGTTGTTTTCGTTCCAGATAGACAGTCGTTAGCAGATGAACGATACTATGGCGGTGAAACACGACGAACAAGATGGACACTTGAGGCTGCCAAGTGGTTTTAAAAAGTGATCGAATCAGGTGTACCGTGTGGGAGGGAGATGAGCGGCGCACTTACCGATGTTTTGAGGAATGAAGAGAACATTGTTTGAAAGTCAGGGGGCAGTCTGTCCGGCGAACCACGGTGACGACGTGAAGTCACTGTTACCCGATTAGGCAGGTGGTGTAGTTCGCAAGTAAATCGGAACTGACGGCACAACCTCTCACGAGAAGGACATTGCTGATATGAAAGATCAATATCTTGATCATGGGGTTATCTTCTTCTTCTTGTCGCTCTGTGCTGCGGATTATAGACGTACAATTTTTCATTCACGTCGACACCGCTTGCCACAATGCAGGACTCGTCTGCCGCTACCATCAATCAGATCATCGTCATGCACTGGCGAAAGCCTTCGGCACCTGCTGGCGGCGCCGATACTATGGCTCTGACTTGATACCTATACATATGATTGGCATGGCAGAGACAAAACACTTCTTGGGAGTGCATTACGGCGATGGGGGTGGGTGTAACAGTGACAGGACCACCAACGGCCAGCCTGTGAGGTCCCCCGCGGATTGAGATTCCATGGCATCCCTCCGACCACACCGGATTTCTCAATTATCCGGGTGCCGATATGTACTACACACACATGAGGCTGAGCATTCAATGCCAAAGTGAGGTGCCGCCCAATACTGCGTCTCGTGGAGGCACACTGCACAGCAAATATTGGGAATCCGACATCCACCCCGTAGTATCAGGGCATCAACTTACTGAGCCTATTCAAATATTACGATGTGTCCCGCGCGCGTACTACATGCTGTCATCCTCCCATACACAGGGTGTACTACTTCTGCTCCGAGGGGGGTCCTTTACTTGCCTGAAATCACACAAGGCAAGGTCGAGAAGATCACGAATACATACCTACCTACTGTGGCAAGTTGAAATTTGTTCACCCCCCCGGGAATGGCTCGGATAAATCCATTATAGAGTCACATCTAGATGATTCGTCGGAGAGTCCATACCATATGTGCATACACGGTTTACGAGCAGCACGGGAACGTGCGTGTGGTCAAGTGCATCTCTAATTTGATGTTGTTCGAGCATGATTCTGCAACGGGTGCTACATTTTCCTAGACACATTTGCTCACGAAGACCAAAGAATTGATGTGATCATTCCAATTTTATCCTAGCTTAACTCTATGCAATATTATTCCCTGATTACAAAATTGGAGACTTGTAAGTGGTCTATGTCGTGATGATTACACCAGAACACTCTCATCCATGATAAAACGAAGGTATGGCAGAAGTGACACGTGAGCATGCAATGCAATGTAATAGAGAGCGTACAGTAGACGTGACCAGCACAAAATCTTAATCATGGACGGTGAGAAAACAAAGGAATGAACGCAAGCATTAAGGTCATGCGAGTACCGTAGTGGGGAATCCAGAGCAAGGTGATGCATAAATAACCCAAGAACCCCTTTAAAGGAGACGTTGCGCAGTATTAGACAATGCGATAATGTAGATGGAATTGCTCGAAGTTTCAGACTCGGAAGGATCCTATGCGTTCGAGACCAGTGCCCATTAAATGGAGGTGGAAAAGGCCTGGCTGAAGTCGACAGTATCCACGCCCGGGTAAAGTGACAAATTGGAGTACAAATGGTCTACACCTGTACCCAACTGGAGAGGGGGCCCCACCGCCTGGCTTAGCGCGGAACATGAAAATGACCGCGGCTGGGTGCTGTAGCCATCACCACTTAGGGACATAGAGGGGATGGACGTTAAATCCAGAGAAGGTGTGGCGAAGCTCGAGGGGCTAGAGTGGCTAGAATATGGACTTGGCTGGCTTGGGGGAGTAGTCGCATATGGGTGGTAGGGGTGACCAGGCTTGAGTGTCTGGCCTCTCATTAAGCATGGCGTCATGCTCCTGTGGCGCCTGATCGGCCCGATAGCGGAAGAAGCGATGACTGATTTGGGTGGAAAAACCCCTTGAAATTCTAGTCTCTGCGAAGGTGCAGCAGTAAAAGATGTCATGGCGGGTTCCCCGTTGAACAACGAGGCGGCTTCGCCGGCACTTGGGGATCCGGAAATGCTACTCCAGGCAGGATCGAGAGAAGAGAAGGAACCAAAGTGTCCAAGTTCAGCATCTGAGTGCATGTCGACGAGATCATGGATGTCTTGGGCGTGGTAAGTCCTTCCAGAAGCATTCGGAAAAACACTGTTATTGGCGGGCAAAGCCGCCGTGATACCAGGCGCCACAAGAAGACCCTCCTCATCGCCTTGCACTTCTTGCACGTGGCCCTGGACTTCCATCTCGTACAAGGTCAAGTCAGGAAGTACTCCACTATTGCCAGGGAACGGCGTCCAGAACGCGTGCACCATCTGTTCGATGTCGCATTCGTCCATCCCCTCGTCCACATCGCCGTTCAAAGTGCCGACGTCACCGGACCCAACATCCTGACCGTCCCCACGTGCATGAATGCGAAGATGCTGGTTGAGGTTATCTGACCTCGAGAACCGTTTATGGCATCGATCGCACTGATAAGGGCGTTCCATGGTATGTGTACGCAAATGCCGCTTTAGATGTTCTGCGCGCTTGAAGAGTCGCCCGCATGAGAACAGCGGACAAACGAACACCTTGGATGTGGTGCCTGATATATCAATATCGCTGGTAAACAAAGAAATAGCGGAATCTGTCAAGGACCTGGAGTGATGCGGTGTCCTATGGGAAGGGATATCGGCGGCAAATTGGCTGAATGGAGTATGTGTTCCGCTGTTCACGGACATAGACGACGACATGGGCGCAAAGCGTGGGACGAACGCACGCGATGAGGTCGTCCCAATGGCGGAGTCGTCCCTAGCCCGATGCACTGCATCTCCCATCTGACCGGCGCCAATCTCCGCAGCTTGTGAGCGGAACATGTCAGCTGCAGTCATCCCGAGGTGATGGGGTCCATAGCCAACATCGTAAGCGTGATGGAGGGGGTACTCGCTGTCGAACGCACCACTGGCATTGGACGCATGACCTGCGATCCCTTTGTTTGTTGGCTTCTTTCGGCGCTGCTTGTAAGTTGGGGATCCTTCGAATAATGTGACGGGCATGAGCGACACATTCGATAGGCGGTGTGGAGATGGAAGGCGACTGAGGCCCATGCCATCGATCTGGGTTAAATTTCCAGCAGGGGCATTCTCGTCAGGCGTTGATGATGAGAGAGGGGCGTTGTTGGATATACGTGGGGGAACAGTTGACATGAGTTCCCCGTCCAGACCACCCGACTTTCCAAACTGTTCAAATAACCGCTGATTGCGGTCCCATTTGAATGAGAGAGCAGGTTCGCCGACTACCACTGTTGTGGAGTCGCGGGAAAGGTCTCGCTCGAGCGCGTCAAGGAAGAGCCGGTCATGAGGGACCGAGTACCTTGATCCAATGTCAGAGAAGGGAATCGACTCGTCAGGGCAGGGACACGCACCAATAAAATACTTTTTGTTTCTTCTGGGTACGTATGCATTGAAACTTGTATAAAAGGTCCAAGAACGGAGACTATGGTGCTCGGCGTCAAGGAGGGATATGGGAGATATGCAAAAGCACGCACCTTGGGCTCTTCGAGGATGGCGTCGATGCCGGGCTTAAGGTTCCGGAGATCACTGAAGACACCCTCTTCGAATTTCTTCATATTTCGAACGGGACGACCGAACGCCTCGAATCGAAAGACCAGTGAGCGAACGATGTCGGTACCAGTGATGTAATGCTGGTTATCCCATGATACGCAGGTGACGTGCTCTGACGCTGAGATGTAGAAGCGATTCATACATGGGTGTGGGGAGGCGACGTGTTCGGCAATAGCTGCAGCGACGGGGTCGCTGGCGTACGGGGAATGCGAAGGGTCGGACGAGCACCAACGAGAGGGGGCGGTGGCGAGGAAGTATCTGAGTCGGTCTAGATGAGCGAGGTTCTCCTGCTCCCTGGACGTTAATGGCCGAGAGAGGTTGTCGCACAGCGGTAGCCCCATTGCGATTGGATTGAAAGGGGGGGAGGTATTTGGTGATGGCGGGTTTGATGGGTCTGAATAAATATCAGCGGAGGGATTAAATGGCAAGTGAGGCTGTTGATGAGATGGCGAAGAAGCGCACGACGCAGGGGGGTCGAGTGGCGTAGAGCAAGCCAATGCGGTGACAGCGATACGATCTGATGTATGTACCGCAGGCAATTGGTGAGCTGATAACCGCATGGGAAAGCACGGACTCGAGACAGAACCACCGAAAGAGGAAGTGGATGGAAACAGAGAGGCGGATACCCTGAGGCTGGGAGATCTAGGCACAGGCTGACAATGGGACATGATGTTGCTCTTAGGGTAAGAATGGGTAAGTCAAGACTGCATCAGAGGAATAGCAGTGAGTGATGGTTGACAGGTGGTGATGAAATCGGGACATACAGTCAGTCCTGCACAGTGGCAACACTGCAAATCCGAGCGGCGTCAAATTAGTAGGACAGCTCCAGGGGAGCAAGCACGGGTGCAGCTGGGGGATTTGGTGTTATAAAGGAACAGAGGCGCCTGGCCAGCCCACAAAGGGAGAAAAGCACTGGTCACCACAAGTTAACGGCTACTAGACGGATAAACACTTTCGGCGGACATGCCTGCCAAGGACGAGCGACCACGGGCAACGGTGGGCGTCGGTGAAGTCGAAAACAGGACTACCGGGTATCACCCTGCGAACGAGTGCATTTCCAGAGGAACTCCTGAGGAAGGTCGCCGGGCCCTTGATAGCAGCGTTGGCTGGATCTGGCTGGAGAACGCAAAACCAGTGCAGCCTTCATTTTGGCTGTGGGTGGAGGAAATACCCAGACCCACTGAGTTGGCTGCGTCTTACCCCCATCGACCCTCGTCGAGAGCACGTGGTCAACTACTACCAAATAGCATTTACCAAAAATACTACATCGGATCCGGGCTTAGACTTCGGCACACACAGAATGGCCTCTGGGCCTTTCGAAGTTCTCAACCCCTCCCCCAGCTTCCGAGTGGAGAATTAAACCTTGCCGTGAATCAGGTTGTCCATGCCCATCCCAACTGCACTCCAACTGTCCATGGAAGGGCTACAACCAAGCAAGTGCCCGCGGGTTCAAGCTCGTTCTGCCTTGTGGCTTTCATAACCGCTCAAGTCAAGCTGTGTCTTCCATGGTATCCTCGTTGGGCGCTTCCTTTGCCAACAATGCACGTGGTATACGATAGAGTTCTGTGGATTTGAAAACTTAACCTCCCCAGAAATCGAAAAAGACGGAGCGCGGGGTTCACCTCCCCAAAATCTTCCTCCTTCGCGGGCCGAACAACCAAACTGTAGATTACCGGCTCTGATCATCATTACCCCACGTACCTTTCGCATCGTCAGCTTGACGCAGGGTTCATTTAATTCCGACTTATCAGAACGTAAACACCATGCCAGGTATGGATGTTTTCCTTCACCTACCGGTGTTTTTTTGTTGTCCACAATGCAGAACTTCTTGCTGGTCCTTTCGAATATGTTCGAACCCGTTCGACCCTGCAATGCACTGCCGCAAAGAGGTTCTCGCAGGATTAGCATAGCGAACACACGTTCAGTCTCCAGTCTCCACGGGGTCCACCACTCCACCAACAAGATCAGGTCCGCACGTCGGACATGCAGACCTATCCATGACCGTGAATGGCTGTCGCCTTAATCATCAACAGTTGAGTTGGCCGTCGTCCCTGCCTTTCCACACAAGTTAGATATGGCCTCGTGCATTGCTCCAGGTTCTCTATCATGGTCAGTAACTCGCTCACTTTTCAAGTCACCGAATTACGAGATCGAGAACCACGGATATACAATAACCGTGGCTCCCTTGGCACCAATTTATACTACTCTTGCCCATCTCTTTGGCTTCATGCAGCGTCATGAAGGTCGACTACACATGGACATACAAATAGACCGTCTGACCAAAAAGTCAGCAGGACTCACCATTGCGCCACAGATGGACTTCGCTGCCTCTCCAAGATCACGCCAAAAAGGTCCGAACTTCTGTGGCTATCCCGCAGCACGTTCTAGTCTTTAAGGATCCGGATAAACGCTTCCTAATTCACTGTGCCTTTTCAAATGAGAATTCGCATAGAAAGGCTTGCACTTCCCGTCGACAGCGGATGTGACCAATTGCTAGACACTAGGTTGTAAGTGGGAATGCTATATATGTCGTCGTCAACGCTTGCCACAACGTTCACACCAACCGCATGACTGCACCATTCAGCAAACAGAACCGGCACTACAGTCGGGCCGGTACAGCGTCATAGATAAGTCAAGAACCTTGATCCAGAACTGGAAGGCACCAATATCAAGATGGTCTGCAATGATTCCGTTCGTTCGTTCGTTCGTTCGTTAACTCGTTATAGTCGAAAGAGAATCCCCATTCTAGTCACAAATCACAGCCCCGCCAGAAGCCAACGAAGACTCTGATGCTGGTCACCTGGCCCTCCAACGCTGATTCAGCACATGCGCCTACCTGGCCGCCAAAGCAAGGTAAGTGTCTGTCACAGGCCGCGACCAAGGTTGCAGCCCAAGTACCGAATGTTCGACAGAATGCAACTACGAGTGCTTATTGCGAGTCGTACAACAACATAACTCAATCAAATGTGTGCCCATCCCATTCGTAGTTCGGGAAAATGTTTAGTGACCATCGAAGCTCTGATCCGCTCCCACTGCCACCACCTTTGATAGCCGAACGTTCATCGTCCCTGCAGATGAGCCCATCCGCTTCAACCGCTTCGACCATCTCCGAGGCTAGGGAGATCGTGATGTTCTCTTCCTGTCCTATCTGGCTTGTCGTAAGGACTTCGGACATCACCAGATACCCAGAAAGACGCGCTGTAAAAGAGGCATGTGTGTACGGTGGCGTATGCAGCACGCGCAGACCAGACGTGAACGTTCTAGTGCGAATCAGCGGAGAAGTGTATTCTGGAAGAAATGGCAGCGTCTGCAAAAATGTGGACGGTGGAATAAGTGCTGCATAGTCATGCCAGTCAGCCCACGGAGGTGATCCACGTTTGCGGAGCGAATCAAGACGCACCGACACCGCGTGCTCGATTCCAGCCACCCCAGACTTCGTCGAGCCCAACCACCCCTCTATGCCGCATGATGCCGACTGATTTCTGTCCTGGCGAGTCGTCTGAGGTACCCTGAAGTACCCCTGCCAGTTCACGCGCCAGCTCTTCCACCCATTTCCTCTCATCCCCGATCATATCTGGAGTTACTGGTCCATTAATCATCTGAAGGCCTAATTGCGACAGCGACGACCGTATAAACTTCGCTTCTTCCGGTTCAGCAGACGGCACGAACGACGTGACCGCAAATATTGAACCGGCAGATGGAGTAGGCGATGTATTGGATGCCGAAGAGGCCACAAATGGTGACGGCGATGCACCTGAACCGGGCGCACTCGCAGCCCCAGATGTCGATGCATTCAGTTTTTCGTTTAGCTCAGCCGCAAGCTGCACGAGATCTCTGGCTTTGACCGCCAGTGCTTCCAGGTCCTGGAATGCATCGGAAAGTTCGGTCTCCGTGTTCTTCACCGAGGCATTGACATTCTCAATAATTCCGCCTGAAAGCCATGCTCAGGCCCGTGGAATTGAACGCCTGAAACAGGCTTACCTATGCCCGTTCGACGGACAGGCGTTGAGGCTTTGTCCGGTGACGCCGCAACCAAATTGGACAGCAATCCGTTCCTTGACCCCTTTCCAATCTGTCTGCCCTGAGAAATTCTCAGTTTTTACATTATTAATATTCGGAAATATCACAGTCGGCATCAACTAACCTCCCAGGCTCGTCCCTTTAATGCGCGTTTCAAAATATTATAAAAAGCTTTGTCACCGCCTTTCCTGAAGCTGAGCTTGATGAGCAGGTTAGCCAGATCTACGGGATCACCTGCTGACATGGGCGACACAGGGCGTGATGAAGGTGCAGATCTTGCGCTTGTGCTGGCGATCTGAGAGACGACAGGCAAGGACGTAGAGCACATCTCACAGGTACGAAGAGATGGGTGATTGAGGAAAGTGCATGCTATGCATGCGATAGGCTCTGGATTGCTATCACTCCGAGGTGGGCTGGCAGATCTCGATATCATCAAAGATGAGGTCGGTAAAGAGGTAGACGACACAGGAAGCGGTGAGAGCGGTGTTAGGCATCTAGACGAGGCTCGAGAAGTTGCAGGGGGAACGGCGCTGCGCGGAACGCCGCAGAGACTGCATACTCGAGCAGCAGCTGGACTGAGCCCAGGAGAATTCCGGTTGTTACAGACCTCGCATACCCAGATCGCGAACCTTGGGTCCGTGCCATTCTCATCTACAGTCGAGAACACGGAATTCGTGTCAAGAAACAGGGTCACTTTAGGGGATGACTTGAGTAGCCCGGCATAATAATCTGTTCGTATTACGTGCGACAAATCCATGGAAAAGGACTGGGTAGCTGTATTCCGAATATTTACAAAGAAGATGCGATGAGTCGTGACATGGGCCGTGCCCGATTGATGATGCATAGCTTTCTGGAGACTGGCCATGTGGTATTTGGAACCACAGGCAATCAGACGACCATGGAGCATTGTTTTCCAAGGAAATATTTATAAAAAGAACGTACCCGTCGTAGATGCCTACATTATCCTGGGTAGCGAGGAGCTCCTCGTCGTTGTACAAGAGAGCGGGAATCGGAATAGTACCGTCCACCACTGTGGTATATCGCTGGAGCGCCATGGTTCAGAATTACGCCAATAAGCACGCAAACCTGCCCGAAAATCAATGCAAGCGTATAATGTGGTATCGTGGAGGCTGGATCGCGCACAGCGCCAAAGGCCCGGGGATTGATATGATAAGGGTTGATGCAGCGCCCAGATATCTCCGTGTGTTCAAGTACGGGTTCCGTTCGTGACTGAGGTCTGAGGCGATCTGAGGACCGACCAATTGCGAAATGACACAAACGGAGCGAAGTCGTCGGGAAGCAAAGTGGAAGGGGTGTTCTTACCAAAAACAGAAATACCCGCTGACTCAACGCTGACTCCTCAAGTCCAACTTCGCAAGCTCATGCTGATTCGCATCATTTTCGAGCCTATGTTGGGCGTTCCGCAGTATGTTTATTTTCAGTGTGTTGTGCTTCAATTACTTACATAAAGATCTCATAAATC
>Ga0307518_10002629_pt1 | contig 13070 bp, 5 predicted proteins | sample 25_EM_MG_FD_203889 | JGI IMG/M metagenome (GOLD analysis project Ga0307518, IMG submission 203889) | Populus trichocarpa ectomycorrhiza microbial communities from riparian zone in the Pacific Northwest, United States - 25_EM | ecosystem: Host-associated > Plants > Roots > Unclassified | place...
CTGTTCTGTTTCTTTAGAATCTGTGTCTACAGATTAGTTTCCCACTCCTTTTCTATGCCATCCGAAGCAGATATCAACAGCAACTGGCAACCCTCATAATTCAACATGTCTGGTGGGTCAGCAGGAACAAACTTATTGCCCAAATTGGCCTTGTAGGTGAGTTGGAAACCTTGTAAATTGGGAACTGCCACCATGTTGATCGGGATTCTTTATGTGAATTATAAATGAGCCCTCACGTTCGATGTTAAGCGACTCTTGAGGCTCGTTTTCCTTGTCTTTTATGGCAATTCTAGCTTGTACACCAAATGAGTATGCATTCTCTTGCCTGGATTGTGCCTTGGTATCCGATAAATGCCTTCTACTAATGCTCTTGCTGGATACTTGTGTCGAAGCCCTCTTGTCGCAGCAGTGTCATATTCTCTGAGATGCAACAAGTAAATAAAATTTATGATCAAATTGATGTCCATGAAACTGCAACAAAATTCAATGCTGACTTCTTGAAGACTTTTACATCCCATTTCTTCTATCAATCTCAAACAAGGGCTCTTTTTCATTGTTTACTACCTACAATCCAAGAGAAAAAGAAAGCACATTCATTGCTCTAACTACTAACTCTATTGTAAAACTTTGAGAGAACACCTCACAGGAAAAGAAAGCACATTCATTAAAGCACTAGCATATTATATATTAAACACATTTTTGGACAATCTATTGCAATTAATTACCTGGCTTCCACGCCCTGGCTCGAGCCATTGTGAATCTATTACAATGAATTACCTGGCTTCCACGCCCACCTTCACTTCCATTCTTGCCTGCAGAAGCACTACTACTTCCACCATCATGATCAATACTGCTGAAATTTAAAGCCAGATTGAGGGAATTGCTTCTCCTCAACCGCTCTCTCTCCAGACTCTGGCCTTAGTACCAAGTACAAACGTTGAACGTCACATATATAGAAGAAGAATATTTCACCTCTTTCCTACATAATTTTTCAGTTTTTCCATAAATAAAACCACTCGTGAGTACTATATTCATAATAATAAGTTCCATAAATAAAATAAGAGAGAGAGAGAGAGAGAGAGAGAGAGAGAGACAAAACCTGAATCTCAACCTGGGCTTCACTTTTAGTCTTGACTTCTTCACTTTTAGTATTAGAAGAAGCTGAAGAATGCAGGAACTGAAAAGTGGTGGTGTTTAACATGTTTGCAAACTCAGAAAGGAAAGAAGCATGCAGGACACCTCACAGTACGAGAAACTCCTACAAGGAACTGGAAACTGCCTGCAACTTGTCAAAAAACAGCAATATTTCACGAACCTTAAACGACAAGGAATGAAGGTATAGGGTAGTAACGACATGTCATCACCATTGGCAATGCTGTTTTTCAATATTTGTGCCAAAAAGTTCTTAACTGATCACTGTATGCAGCCATGCAGGGTTTATAAATCATGTATACTTATAATTATTTTATCAGTTAGACTTAAAGCCTAGAAAGCTTACAAGTTATAAGTTTCAGATACTCTTTTTTTAAAATAAAAATTTCTTCTCAGAATAACTATATAATATTTTTTGAAGGACAGCTAGCGGATTTGGGCAAATTTTATCAACGTGGATTCATCCAAGGCTGATCATAGCTGAGGTATTTAGTTTATTTCACTATATAATTATCTTGTGATGTTTATAAATAAATGAGAGTAGACAAAGCTCTTGGAGGCTTAGAAGTAGGTATAAATGAATAAAGAATATTATGATAATTGACTAAAACTTGATAAATTAAAATAGAAAAAAGAAAGAAAGAGCGATCTGAAAATTAAGGGGGAGTGATGGGAGAAGAGAAGAAAAGGGAAAGAAGAAGAAGAGAAAAGAAAGAAAGATTAAGGAAGGAGAATGTAGTTAGAGAAAATAAGTTTAAAAGGTAAGATTTATGTTTCGATGTGTATAATGTGTTTTCTTTAGTTTTAGAATTCTGTTTTGTTGAATATTAGGATTTTGAATATTTTATTTTGGGTTTGATTGATGAATTGATTTGAATGTTATGGATTGATTGTTATGGATATAATAAATTATTTAGTTGATTTTAGAAGATTGTAGGTAAAGTTGATGATTTTGAGTTATGATTTTGTTTAAATGGTGAATTTGAGTTAGAAATCTTGAAATAACAGTAGGTTTTCTGTGGAAATTCTGGGTTTGAGGTTGAAGATAGGGGTGAGCAAAAAAACCAAAAAATCGATTAAACCGAGAAAACCGGAAAAAATAACCGAAAAACTGAACCGTGAAAAAAACTGATTAAACCGATTAGAATTTTTAAAAAACCAACTAGTTCGGTTCGGTTTTATAATCCTAAAACCGAAAAAACCGAACCGAACCGAACCTAAACCGGAAAAAAACTAAGCCAATCTGAAAAAACCGAGCCAAACCGGAAAAACCGAGCAAAAATGAAAAAAACCAGTTTTTGTTCTAAAATAACCGAACCAAACCAAACCAAAACCGATCGGTTTGAACCGGTTTCGGTTTTAAAAAAACCAGTTTGGTTTCTTTTTTTATAAAAAACCAAACCGAAAATGATCGCCCCTAGTTGAAGATGATAAAATTTCAGTTTGGTCTCTCAATTTGTAAAAATTTCAGTTTAGTCCCCAAACTTTGAAAAAATTACAGACTGGTCCCTGGAGCATAATCCGAGATTCTGGATAGATACGTTGGTTTTTTTGGTTTTGGGTTTTGTTTGCCATGCAGGGCCTTTTCACTTGCATTTCCAGCTTTGTTGGGTGAGCTTATGTGGTTTTATTTTGCTGGTAAGGCCAACCATTGAGGTCTTTTTTGTTAAAATAATTGAGATTAAATATAAAAAGAATGCTAGAATTCTGAATGATCTGTATATTATGAGTGCTTAGTCTTAACTTAAATACAAATAAAATATATATAGGTTAAACTGAAAGTATTATTCTACCCTTAATAAATAAGACTATATTAATATTATTTAATATTTTTCAGCTGTTTTTTTTTTCCTTTAAAGATTAGTGCAATCATGAGTTGTTTTGTGTTGTTTTATGATGTTCCTTTATGGATGTTCTAGACTTCATGTTTGTTGCTCTTGTTCTTCTTTAGTTTTTTTTTTTTGCATTCATAAGTAGCTTCATGTTGCTTATTGATGCATGTTTAAAGATTTAATTATTATTTTTTACTTTAATTGTGGCTACCTTAATGCTAATGAGGTTTCCTAGAAAATTATGATTATGCTTTAAAGATGATTTACTAGATGTTTCAACGCTTCCAAGGCTACATGTTTCATAAAGGATGATGCACAAAGGAGTTAAAAGAATTCATTGGTTTCTAAATGTTTAGGATTTGATTTTTTGAAACTTAGTTGTGCTGACTTTTCTTTAGTATACTGTTGTTTTCTTTTCTTTTCTTCTACTCTTCTTTCCTCTTCCCTTACCTTTGTTTTCTAATTTTTATTGGGGAACATCTATCATTTGTCTTATTGTTTTGCTGTCAACTCTGCTAGGATCACGCCTATTCTCTCCTCAGTCAGCTTCTTGGTCTTCTTTCAAGGATCTGACGGTACATCTCACTTTTTTTCTTTCGCTTATATATGTTCTTAGCTTCTCATAGTTGTTGCTTTAAGTACACCCCCTACTCAATCCTTATCCATTTTTCTTTTAAGTTTGCTTCTACACAGTTGTTATGCTCCCAACCTCCATTTTTATCCCGGAAGCAGTTCCTTTTGTGTGTTTTTTTTGCTGCCGCAGTTGTTTTCTCTTATTCATTGTGCTTGCTCTCTTTTACCCTTTTTGTTTTTTGTCCAACATTTCGTTTCATCTCGCTGGCTCAGCATCCTATTCATCACTAGATTTATGACTTTGCAAGGTGTTGTTTATGTTGGTGCTTTGTTAGCGATCTTGACCCTATAATCAAGTTTTTTAAGAGGCCTTTATTCTTCTCTTTTTCAATTTTTTTGGTTATTTCCAGCCTGTTGTGTAGCATATATGCTCTTGTTGTGATCTTTGCTTATGTAAATTTGATAAGGCATATGACAAAAATCGTGGTTAAATGATTGTTTCTTTTGAGGTGAAAGATATTGGAAAACCAGAATTGAGAAATCCAGTCGTGCATGAAGCTAATGAGCCTCTATTAGAAAATCTTGAGAGAGCATATATACAATTAGACATTGATGAAGAAGCAGCAATAACCTAGAAGTTAAAAATCATGAGATCTTTTTTTACGGGAACATGGAGCAGAAGAAAGAAACTTACTTTGCAGGTGCTAACAGTTCTAGCTTGGAAAATACTGTTGTCCTATGGTTTGATTTGGTTGTTAAATACGAAGCATCATGTTGGGAGATTGAAATGCAATTTTGGAGTGATTGTGTTCCCCTTTATAAGCCACAACTAACATGCTAGGATCTTCCAGGCTCCTTTCTACATGGGTTCGATCCATGTCACCTTTTGACCACAAGTTGTTAGATATTAGAATGGCTGGTGTATCCTCAGAAACCTTTGAGCTGTCGATTGAAAAGGGTTGGTTTTACCATTTCTGTTCTACCTGTTGTTTTCAGGAGTACCAAGTCAAGTTTTTGGTGCTTCATTTTATGTTAGCAATTTGTTTTGCTATTGTTCTGCAATTTAATTTCTTGTATCGTCTGACATTCTTAATATTAGGTGTCATTATGGTGAGCGTTGCATCCACTTTGAACAGGTCTATGGTATTTTACCACAGCAGTACCATGACGATGGGGATCATCCTTGTAATACTTGCGGTTCTTTTTCAGGTAGTGTAGTTATAAAGCCTTAGTTCTTGAAATTGTGATCGTATCAGTTAGTCATCCCTGTTCCTAAGCAATAACCTCTGTCTCTTTGGAGTGATCAATACAAGGTGGACAACAGAAGCCAGAGGTTTCCAAAGCATTTCTATAGATTCATGTGCTTTCACTTTGAGATTTCTGTCACTTATCAATGTTTGAATAGACTTATTAATGTGAAGTGAACCATTTTTCTTATCAAGGCCTTTGACTTATTTTAGTTGTTTATGTCACGATCCGATTCCCGGATCCATGACCTGTACATAAACAAGGTTCCCCTCCAAGGTTCCATACCTATGCGAACCCAAACTTACATACAAACTTATCCTTTAAACAACTCACTAAATAACCCTCATTTATTCATCAAACTAATCTGCAAAAGCTAATATTACAACTAGAGACCAATCTGAATTTTATCATATTTTTAAGGGTCAAATTGTAACTTTTATCAAATTAAAGGACCAAACTAAAAATATCATAAATCCATGACTAAACTGTAATTTTCACAATCTCGGAATATGCTCCAGGGACCAATCTGTAATTTTCCAAAGTTTAGGGACTAAACTGTAATTTTCACAAATTGAGGGACCAAATTGAATTTTCATCATCTTCAACCTCAAACCCAGAATTTTCACACATTACCTACTGTTCTTTCCAGATTTCTAACTCAAAATTCACCATTTACACAATTCATAACTCAAAATCACCACAAACTTCCATAATCAACTAAATAATCAATTACCCACAACAATCAACCCCGTAACATTCAATTTAATTCATCAATTAAACCCAAAACATAAATTTTCAAAACCCTAACATTCATCAAAAACAAAATTTATACATTTAACAACCTAAATCTTATTTTTAAACTTATTTCCTCCAACTCCTTTCTATTTCCCTCTTTTCTCTTCTTCTTCTTCCTTCTCCCTTCACTCCTGCCGGTTCTCTCTCAAAATTTTCAGATCTCTTTTTTTTTTCTATTTATATTTATCAAGTTTGTTAAATTACTACAATACCCTTCATTCATTTATTCCTACATCTAAGCCTTCAAGGGCTTTGTAGCCTTTTCCTATCTCTTTTAATTCAAAACATTACAGTTTAAATTCTTAAAAGAGAAAAAAACAGACAGAGATAGAAGGAAGAATTACAAGGCAGAAGGTAGAATAAATCTTCAGAAATTTGCAGTACATCAGCATAACCATCTATCCATCAAGAACAATGGTCAGTCTACATTTGGAAAATTCAGCTTTGAAAAACATTTATCAGCATGAATAAACTCATAAAAACAGAATTCTTAAATGTTAAGAAACAAGATCTAATATAAAATAATAGAAGTTGCACTGCATACAGATAAAGATGCGCATCCATCCATGCCCATATTAAGCTCTTCTATCTTGGTGAATTCACACGTTTATCCACCATCTAGACTGGCAAACACTATTCTGCAAAAGCTTTGAATAACCATTCCATGACTTCCTTCAGTATTGGGGGTTCCACTGCATATACATACAATAGTTTAAATAGGCAGCTTCTTGTTAGTGTAGGAAAGAAAAACAACGATAAACTGCAAAATGCAGGATGATATCAATTCAGTTGAGAAAAAAGGGGACTTCCACATGGTTTCTACAATATTCACAATATGAGTGCTATTCATATTCAAGTAATGCAGGAAGGAAGGAAGGAAGGAAGGCATGCATGATATATGAACTGGAGCCAAGTTTGCCTTTTTTTCTTTTTTTTAAATCTTGGGGTCAACTAAAGAGTGTTTTTAGCTTTAATTGTATTTGCTACTAAAAAATGAATTTTATCAATTGGTTAATCTTAAGATTTAGTGGTTTGTTTAAAGTATCATAATTATAGAAAAACAACGATAAACTGCAAAATGCAGGATGATATATATCGATTGAGTAGACAAAAACATGGTTTCTACAATATTCACAATATGAGTGATATCTTTAGATTTAGTGGTTTGTTTAAAGTATCATAATTGTATATAAAGTTGATGATTTTAAAATAAATAATAGATAATGCAATTATTTTTAATATTAGAGTAATGATTGAAAGAATGCAACAATTTTCTATATAACATTGAAAGAATATTGCAACAATCTGATAGATGTGGACATTGATAGACAATGCAAATGTATCTTATTATCTTCAGATTGCTATTGATTTTATCATTGATAAGTATATATTTTGATACATAGTAAAAGCTAGCTAATTAATAATGGCATGTGATAGATTGTTGCCTTCATTAATTTGAATACTTTAATTGGTTCTCTCTCCTCTGCATACTACAAAGTAACGGAATAATTTAAATCCCAACTTACCTGTACACGCGCGCCCTCTATCTTATATTGATTTCTGGGATATGAGAAATCTTGAGCCACTCAGAGCCATTCCACTTTCCACAATTTTCTGAGAGATGTGGACATCCCTCAATCTGCAACCTTTTTAATTTGGAGAGGCATTGAATGGCTGTTGAACTTGGCAGATACTTGAGATTCTTGCAACTCGAAATCTCAAGAAGTCGAAGAGAAGAAAGGTTGGCCAACCATTCTGGCAATGCTTCCTCAAACTCCTCTCCCTTGAAACCACATATTTTCAATGTCTCGAGGGCAGTGAGGTGTTGAAGTTGGTGTGGTACACTCTTCAGTTTATCCCACCCACCTATCTCTAGGTATTTGAGGGACCCACTCAAGTTGAGGTGTTGGAATGAGTTTAAAACTCCTGCAGGAAAAGCCTCCATCTCCTTTGAGAAACCACCGATGATCAAATACTCCAGTTGGGTGAGGCCGCCTAAGCAATCATCCTCTGGGCAATCACTCAAACTGGGACACGCGAGGATTTGTAATTCAACAAGAGAACGCAATTGTCGTAAACCATGCCAATCAATACTGTTGAGCTTACCACATGATTTAATGATTAATCCTTGAAGCGAAGACAATTCTTGCAAATCATTGATATGGATAAGCTCACTCCAATCAATTATGTACAAAAGCTCTAGAGATGCGCAACATTGTAGTCCGCTTGGAAGAGCTCCCAATTTACACCCATCAACCATCAATTCCTTCAAAGAATATTTCAAGTCTCCGAAATCACCAGGAATTGAGATCAACTCCCAGCAACTCCATATATTCAAATCCACCAGAGCTGTGCAGTGTTCTACGCTTGGAATGGAAGCCAGCTTTGAACAATCCATTATCCTCAAATACTGAAGAGACGTGAAGCCATGAAATTCACCAGACAAATATCTCAGTTCATCACATTCGCTAATATCAAATCGTACAAGAGATGAACGACCACAAATCGGAATGCTTTTCAACTTTCCACACCCCTCAATGCACAACTCTTCAAGACAACGAAATACTTGATCACCTTCTCCACCTGGTACCATCCATTCTTCAAGACTATCCATACCGGATAGAGTGAGTTCTTTTAGTGCTGGAAACAGTATTGGTGCGCTGTCACCGCTGCTATAGAACTCATTGCCTATACATTTCACATTAGGCATTCCACGTATCTCTAGAATCTTAAGGCGAGGAAGACATCCAAGTGTTGGGAGTTGTCTGCACTTGCTGCAGCCTTTCAATCTCAGTTCCATCAGATTATTGAGTAGGATTGTAGACATCCATGATGGGAAATATTCACCACCGTAACCCTCAATTTCCAAGCTTCTTATGTCTGGGTGAGGCTGCAGGCCTTCCAGCACATCCTCGCTATTGACACTGCTGTTACGTTCATAATGACTCCATTCAAACACCAATTTGTTCATTCTTTTTACACTCAGTTCTGCCTTCTCAGCTTCTTCTCTGTCTCTCACTTGCTCAAGCTTGCATATCTTCAATGCTCCTCTTAGTTCTTTCAAACATCCCAGCTCTTCAACCATATGATCTGGACCCACAACAAAAAAAGGCAGCGTTTGAAGGCGTGTTAAGAGTCTCACCTCAGCTGGCACTAGCTTTGGATGATCAAAATGAAGATGTCTCAAGCTGCCTAAATTCCTCATTTTCTTGGGAAGCTCCTGCATTGAGTAACAATAAGTGAATCTTAATGTTTCCAAAAGGTAGAGCACGGTGATGGATTCTGGCAATGCTCTGATACTGGTATGTGAGACATCAAGATATCTCAAATGCCTCAGCTTGCAAATTGAATCTGGTAACTCTGTGATATTAGACCGTCGCAATTTGAGAGTTCTCAAGCTTTTGAATTTCCAAGACGCATTGAATACATCAACCATTGAGAAAACAGTTCGCAATTTTCTAGCATCAACCGCTGCTAATGCTGACTCAACATCCCCACAAGAAATGAGATTTAGATAACGAATATGAGATGCGCCATCGACAGCCGAATCCGCCTGCAGATTTAACGTTTCTGATTTTGAGACCTGCAATGCAAGATCATGCACAAGATCATGCATCTTGCAACTTGTTACGATCTCACACTCATTCCTTTCAACATCTTGGAAAAAGGAATTTGCTAGCAAGTCATTGAAACACTTGTTGCCTTCGTCTTCCATCCTCCCATTTGATGTCCCAAGAAAACCTTCAGCCATCCAAAGTTGAACCAGCTCTTCCCTTTCAATTTTAAAATCTTTAGGAAAAATAGAACAGTATGCAAAACATTTTTTCAGTGATGGCGATGACAGGTGATCAAAACTGAGTCTCAATACGCGCAAAACTTTTTTATTTCCATCCTGAGAATCCCAATTTCTACTGTTTAGAATTGACTGCCACTGTTGTGCCTGCTTTCCGTGAAGAGTTCCTCCCAAAACATTAGCAAGCAACGGAAGCCCTCCACATTTCTTTGCAATTTCTTTTCCAATAGACTCCAAGTCTGAAGCTATTGTTTCTCGTCCACCACTGCTCACCTTTTGCTTGATAATGAACCAACATTGATCATCTGATAGTCTCCCTAGCTCGTGTTGACTCCCTGGAGAAGTCTTCATCGTGTCCGCTACTTCCTTAATGCGCGTTGTAACAACAACAGCATTCCCATTCTTACTGTTGATTTTTAACAGTTGCTGCTTCAAATCATCCCACTTATCATGGCCTTCCCACACATCATCAAGAACAAGAAGAAATGTTTTCTTTTCCAGCTTTCGCTTAAGTTTTTTCGTAAGTGCATCTAGATTGTCCAACTTAGTTCCATCAACATTTTGCAACATCTGTTCTAAAATCCACCCTTTACTAAAATTATTAGAAACACAGACCCATATTGTTTCATCAAAAAGCTTTTTCTCCCTCACTACTTCACAAACGTTTTTTGCTAAAGTAGTCTTTCCGAGGCCACCCATCCCCACAATAGGGACAACAGACAGAACTTGTTGATCGATCGAGCCAATCAGCAATTTCAGAACTTTTGAGACATCATCCTCCCTTCCTACTACAACGGTGTCCAGGATTGAATCTGTACGTCGATCTTCATACTGGGTAACTTCAGGAGCTCCATCTACATGTAGAGCTGTCGATACAAGACTGATTCCAGCTGCAACTTTCCAAACTTCATCCAGATCTTCATTGATCTTTTTAACTTTTTCATCCATCTTACGATTGAATACAACAGGGATGTGGGATACAAAGTCACATACCGTGTCAAGTCCCGTTCTCTCCTGTTGTTCTATGCGATGAATCTCAGAAGCAAACTCATCGATAACATCATCAGCTTCATAAGCTACATCCTGTAGCTTCTGCAGCCAACGCTTCACAGAATTGCTTGTGACTTGCCTTCTGGCTGCATCTTGGAGCACATCTTTGATCATGGTCAAAGATTCTTCGAGCTTTTGCAGCTGTCCCTCAAATCCCCAAGCAAGTCTGATCCCTTCAGCAGCTATGGAACCCACCTTTTTCAAAGCCTCCTCAATGGCAAACGCAACAAATATCTCTGCTGCCATATCCTCTTGTTTTCTTTGGGAAATCAAAGAAGAAGTGCCGAGGAAAAGAGAGAAATGTATGGTCTGAAAGTTGTGAAACAGAAATGAAATGAAGTGTGTTTTGGAATGGGGAGATAACATTCAACTTGAAAGCAGAGGGTCCCTCCTTCACTGTATTAATTGATTGATGGCAGCTGGCAGATGGCAGCATCTTCCACGAAGCACTACGGTCAAACTTGGCATGCTGAAACCAAGACAAGGACCCTTCCTTCCAAAAGTTTTACAAAATTAATTGTGAAATATTTTAAAGATGAAATGAATTGCGTATTGGAATGCATTGAACATTAAAGCAGAGAAAGTGGCATGAGGGTCCCATCCAACCTATACTAATTGATTGATGGCTGTTGGCAGCATCTTCCACCAACCACCACTGTCAATCTGTCATGCCATGGCTAAGAAATTTCTACATACGCCTCTGTCGGCATATTGTATTTTGCAGATTTTTCCTTTTACATTTTTCGTCAATTTCTCACTACAATTTTAGCTACAGAACATCATGCAGAATAACTTCTTGCACATTTTTCGTTAATTTATCACTAGATTTTTAGCCGCAGGTATAAAGAAGGGTGCGGAAATGGATGTCTCTTGCTGTTGGCAGCTTCTTCCACGAACCACCACTGTCAATTTGTCATGCCATGGCTAGCAAAAGAAACACCAGCAGAGATATTGCTAGACCTTTCGTCGTCTGCATTTGTAGCCAGCCACCTAGAGGAGTATCTATACAGTTGGTTTTTATAGTAAGATTACCTTGCCTCTCAAATCTAGAAGATATATATTATCTATATTAAAACTAGAAAATCTTAAAAAGAAAATAAACTAAGTAAGTAACTCACATTAAAATACCAAAACAAAGCAAGAAATCTAGAAAAATAAACATGATTTAAAAAACAGGATTTAAAAAAACAAACATATTTAATTGCATTTCCTAATCTTGCAGTCTTCTGCCAAGTCTTTCTTTATAAATTACATACTTAACATGATAGCAACTCATTGTATCTATGAAAACGATGTGTTCTTTTTCAGCTAATCTCAATATTAAGATATCAATCAATCAATCATACATAACACCATGGTTTTATAAATAAAGTTTTTTAAAAAAAAACTTTATGTATTTACCTCTAATCTAAGTTATTTTAGACCTATTAAATTAAATAATTTATTCTGAATGAACTTTCATGTAATTTAATTTAAAAAAATAAAAAAGATATTAAATGTTCAAATACAAACTCATACCTAAATATCCAATTACAAATTCATTCCTAAATAATAATGAAAAAAGAAATTACTAATGAATATGGATGTTTGGTTAAATTAAAAACAAAACTATTAGTAAATATCAATATTTCAAAATATAGAAAAAATATTGAGCACGGGATGAAGAGAAGTATGGTGCGAAATTGGTTATTTGAGAATAGATAATGTAGTTTTTTAAAGTATTTATTATTTATAATTATTTAAAATAACAACGATGTGTAAATATAAAAATTATTATATTAAAAAAAATCTAATTTTTTTTAAAATGATTTCAATATTCATTTAAGCTGTATTTGTTTTTTAATTTTTTTTTTGTATTTGCGGTGAAACAAACGAAGTAAAGTGTTTGGTAATAAACCAAACTACTTTTTATACTGCAGGACTCATTAAAAAATTGAGTTTGAAATGCAGTTTTTGTGAAGTATTTTTTACATATTGTTTTAACTGAATTTTGTAAAATCCTATTTATTTTTGCATTTCAAAAGCATTTTTGAAAAAATTTGAAAATTTTTATTTTTTCTTTGCTTCAAATTGATATATTTTTTGTGTTTTTATATCATTTTGATGTGCTAATATCAAAAATAATTTTTAAAAAATAATAAATATTATTTAATGTATTTTCAAATAAAAAACATGTTGAAAAGCAATCGCAACCATACTTCTACTAAATATTTTATATATTTTTTTTATTACACATAAACTTTAAATATAATTTTTTTTAACAAATACATATCTAATCTTACACACTATATTTTTTTAAAAAAATTACAATCACAAAAACTATTTTAAAAACAAAGAAGATAAAATGAAATGTGTTTTGGAATGATGAGATACGATTTCAAATTCAAAACAGAGGGTCCCTCCCTCTTTGATTGATTGCAGCTGGCAGCATCTTCCACGAATCAAGGCGAAAAAAATGACCCTACCTTCTTATCTTGTGTGTCCACCAAGCCTGTAAGAAAGTAGTGTCAGTACATACACTTTATTTATTAATAAAAATAAATAAACTTAACGAGGCAGAAAAAAATGTAATAAATCTCATAGTTAATTTTTTAATAATTAATAAATATTAAAATTTGAAAAAGTAA
>Ga0307518_10002631_pt1 | contig 13064 bp, 11 predicted proteins | sample 25_EM_MG_FD_203889 | JGI IMG/M metagenome (GOLD analysis project Ga0307518, IMG submission 203889) | Populus trichocarpa ectomycorrhiza microbial communities from riparian zone in the Pacific Northwest, United States - 25_EM | ecosystem: Host-associated > Plants > Roots > Unclassified | place...
GGTAAGGGAGTGAGTCATCAGCTGAGTAATATATCAAAAATGCGAAAGGGATAGAGTAATACTGATGACATGAGAGCATCAGTAAGCAAGGGATGAGTCACTGCACAGCAGAAGGGAGTCATTGATACACAGCCCAGGAAGTTTGATGGGAGGCTGTGTACCATCAGGAAGATTGATGGGACAACAATGAGGAAGATCTGGGATTAATAGGGGGATTGATCCGAGACAGAACAGCCACAATAAGGGTATCAGGGGTCCAGAGGTCTTTGGGGGGTCACCATGCACTAAGGTGTAATGCATGTGTTCTAGTGCCGCTGAAGCGCAACCATGGGCTCCCTTGACGAGCTCTCTTGTCTGAAAGTAGGGAAGCGGATAGAGTACTGAATTCGACGCATCCAGGGAAGCAAGATGAATGACAGAGGAAGATGGACATGGCAAGTATCTGGGAGGAAGGGACCATAGGCTGAGGGCTCAGGGGACACAGAGACGACCAAAGTACGTCCTTGATGCAGGACTGACAAGGAGAACGCGCTGACCGAGAACGAGGGGGACTGAGGGAGCAGGCTGGGAAGATATGTGCCAGGCAGTGCACGGGAACTCTGGGAGAGGCTGTCCTAAGAGCAGGACATAGTGGAGATCTGCAGCAATAGTGGAGAAATGATCCAGAGAAAATACGGACTCCATAGTGACTGATGAGATGAACGTCTGGATTGCGGGGGGAATATCTCCATGGGAAATAAACAGATCCACGTCGGAACTTGACAGGCAGATAGACCACGCTCTAGGCTCTCTGATGGTATAGTCATGTGCCTGATAGCTTTGGAAACAGTGGAGCTATTCAAAATATCGGAATGCCGGCACTGGGCGCCTAAAAATGACATTTGAGCGCTAACGTCGTTTCTTCTCTTCTTTCCTTCGTTTCTCCATCAATTCTTCAGCTTCTTTGCTTGTTCTGGTATGGGAGTTGGACTGCAGTAGATTGCATTCCTTTCTCATACCATACTGGACGTTATTCCTTCAGTTTCTTCTGCTTCTTGGCGGTTCTTGTGCGAGTGATGACTGTCAGCGTCGGCAGTCATCTCTTGCATCAGGATAGTCTTCTTGTGCGATAGATGGCTACGATGAGGCTCCGTCGTGCTCATCCTTCGCACCAGGATCGTTTGATATTGACGTTATCTTCCATGTTCACTGTACCAAACCTGTTTGGTGCGTGACAACACTAAGGTTAGATTGTAATTGATGCTTTCTTTATACGGCATAAACCTATATGCTAAATTTCACCAAGCTGTTTATATGGTACAGTATATCCTTTTTACAAATGTTTGTTTCAACCACACAAAAACTGCGGTAGTTAAATTTATCCTGTGGTAGTGACACCTTACCCACGGTAGTGATACATAGACCCGCTGTAGTGACACTCAGGTCTGCGGGAGGGACACCTAACGTGATTCAGTGCCCACCCTACCCATTATTGCACATCACCTGCTCACCTTACCCGCAATACTGACATCTAATCTGTTATAATCACCCCTTACCCACAGTTTTTAAAACTCACCCACGGTGGTTACACCATATCCATGATAGTCACACCATATCCGCAGGAGGGACACCTTACCCACGGTAATGACACCCACCCTGCAGTGGTTACACCCCTCCCCCGATAGCTACACCTTATCTGTGGTAGTGACACCTAATCAGCTGTAGTTACAACTATCCCATGGTTGTTGCACCTCACCAACTATAGTGACACCCTACCCACAGTACACCTCACCCGTGGTTGTTTCATCTTAACTGCAATAGCTCCAGGTAGCTATTACCAAGATACCACATGCGTGCCATTGTCCCCTGTATTGTACTAATTTGGGCTATCTCACCTATATACCTACATTTTTGCACTTGACTGTGGTGGTGATACCTAACCTGTGGCACATACCGTGGTCTTACCCCAGTTCTCCCCTGTGTGACTTTGTAAGACAGCCGTAGGTGCATGGGGTTGTAGTGACACCTAACCTGTGGTAGCTGCTGTGTACCATTTCCATATTAGGCATCCTTTTTTCCAAACATTGGTTTTATATGCTAGTTGTACCTACACCTAATCTACAGTAGTTACATCCATCCTGCAGCATTTCCACCTGACCCATGGTATGTATCGCGGTGCCATTTGTGCATAGGTGTCCTCCGTGCTATACTGATTTAGTTAAGTTCACCTATACACCTACATGATAATACAATATGGGCTCATCCATTGACATGCATGAGAGGCAGGCCTGGGCCCACCTGAATGATATAGTGATCACAAATTATGTGCCCACCTTAATGTGTAAATACTTTCTGGGCTCATTCATATGATTCCATGACAATACCTAATTTGACCTATGTACCCTTCCCTTAATTGACACCCTAGCCCACCCCTAGTACATTGTGATAATATCTAAATATGTAGCCCATCTGTACCAATCGATAACAAATCATTCCTGGGCTACCATCCGCTGGCCCGTGACACTCAGCCAATTTTCACCTTCAGGTGGCCGTGTAAGATGGCCTAAGTAGGTGCATGGGGTCATAAACTACTATACTCTGGCCTAGTAGTCCTTAGATCAAATCTTGACTAAGATACTCCTCCCTCTGTACTACCCACTATGCTCTCCTAATTCCACTCTGTTCTCCTGAACTCTGGCCAACTCTGGCCTCCATCCTATCTCATCCCCTTGGTCCTATGTCCAATCCTAGCAAGTCTCCTACTTGCACAAGGGCAAAAGCCAACTCTGTCCCAGACTCAATGCTAGACCTCTTAGGACTTATCCCACCCCTGGGATGTCCTTTGTTCCGGACAAGCTGTGCTACTCCGGTCCACTTTCCCATGGTCCAGACTTACTCCACAAAACCCAGACTTACTCCCAGTGCTTCTCCAGTGCCCAGACTTCGTCTGTATGACCTGGACTTGACTCTCTGCACTAAGTAGCACATACTAGTGTCTGGACTTACCTCCTCATTAGTTTGCTGCACCCCTGGACCTCCTAGTAAGATTGTTGAGGAGAACCGATCCTGACAGAAACTGGAGATGCAAAGCAGGACTTGCAGAGATGTCAGAGAGACAGAGGGTCTCAAAGAAAGCACCAGGAGTTTGGACAGGAAGTCAGATGACTTAAGGAATGTCCAGAGATGAGGTGCAAACCGGAGTTTGCGAGCAGGACTGCTAGAGCTGACCAGGGTGTGACCAGGAAGTCTGCCAGAGTTGGACAAAACAAAAGTGGAACTGCAGGAAATGGTCAGGACTTGACCAGGAGTCAGAACAGACTGTCATATTGCACATAGAGACAAGCAATGTCTCAAGTCCAGATGTGGACTGGAGGTTGCAACTGGAGATGCTAAAACTGACCAGGAGTTGACCAGTGAGTTCAGAGCTGGGCCAGAGTTGACCACAAGAGGCTGGAGTGACCAGGAATGGTCTGGAAACAGATTAGTGTGACTGGGGGAAGAACAGATTAAAAGTGCAGACAAGTAGGGTAAGCTCAGGGAGCGGGATGCAGGTGGCTGTAGAGCCAGAGTGACCAGAAGGTCAGGAACATGGGATGTCCAAGTTCTAAGAACCAGTGGCTGGAGAGTGGCCATAGGGTGACCCTAGAGGTTACTGACAAGGAGGGAAAGTGGTCCGATGATTTCTGGGCAAGTACTCAGCTTTCCTGTGGAAACAGTCTGGAGTTTTGAGTACAAAGTAGTACAGTTGACTGGAGAAAGCATGGAGTTGATCTGGAAGTCATAGGATCAGTTGGTTGAGAGCCTAGATGGGTCAGGAGTCCACAAATATCAGCAACAAGAGAGAGGGTCGAAGGTTGAGGTTCTGGGTGTGCAGATGAGAGCCAGAGTTGGAGTGCAAGTATTGCCAAGTGACTGGAAGTCCACTAGTAGGGCCGGACAAGGATGGGACAGTTGGTACTAAGGTGGTCAGCAGATACAAGCAGGCTAGCACAGAGGACATAGTTTTGGTGAGCCAGCGCAATGCTGTCTCAGTTGGTCACCGAAGGTTGACACAGCTGGAGAGAATCTCCCAGCTAGATAGCAACCAGAGATTGGGCCAGGAGTTGTGGACTGGCTGGAGACACAGTTGGAAAGGTGAGTCAGCATGACACTGTCTCATTTTGAGAGGGTTGGTACAGGACCAGGAGTTCTGGACTGGTTGGAGACACAGTTGGAAGAGTGAGTCAGCATGAAGCTGTCCCAGACATCAGGAAACTGGGGAAGAAATGATATTCCCTGATACACATTATAAACATACATCAGAGTGATATTGTAATATACCTCAATATCAGCAATTACAATTGAACTAGCATAATTGAGCACTGATGATAACTCATTAACATTGTTAGTGCACAATGATCAATTGCATATCAGAATAACTGATTGTAGATAATGCAGGGTAGACATGGCATCTTGTTATCATACATTATATTTGATAGTCTATCTTCCAACAGAGTTTCAGATCCTGGTCATCTTGCTACCATAATGTTTCTAGCATATAATTGATTATAATTAACCTGCCACAATTGGATATTGTATTGTACCTAAGATCTGCAATTATATAACCTTACAACTGAGCTGGCAGGATGTTGCTCTTATCAGCAGCCTTAGTGTAAGATGATCAAATACAGATCAGAATGAGTCATAACATGTAATGTAGGATAGACATGATGCCTTGTTATCACCCATTATTTTTGATGGTCTGCTTCCTGACAGAGTTACAGTGCCTTGCAGCCTTGCTCCAATTACTTCTCTGAACTATCATTGATTATAATGAATATGCCAGAATGGCAACCCACTTACCATGTTTTATACTCTTACTGACACCTTCCCATTGTACTTACAATTCAATAGCAGCTTGCTGGCTTTTGACCAATGGTTGACCATATCTCTCATAGCTTGTCAATCACATGTCAGTATGCTTCACCTTGCTGCTTGTACATGTGTATACTAACTTGGGAGGTACAACTGCTAATAAGAACAGACACATTTGAAACACCTACTTTGAGACACAAGACATGGCAGCACATAGGACAGCAGTAATGTGCAAGGATCATCAACTGGTCACAGCCTTGAGTGAAAACTGGAAGGCTGGCTTGGCCCAAGTTCCTGTGGATATTTCATGTCTATCAGATTGTACTGGTACTACCATCTAGTAGGATCAGTAAAAGACCAGTGATGTTCAGATAAGCCTGTTGGCATATTGATAGTACTGGGGTGAGTCAAATTTAGTAACTACATGCTGTATGAACAACTGTACCCTCTACCACTCAACTTGCTCACTGCCCCTGCCCACCTTCTGACTGTCACATCATCAATGGCGGCAGCACAATAGCATTCAGGACTGTGTGCATTGCCTCATTGTGATCATGGTCAAGTTTCCATTGCCATTGTTGCCACAGTGTGGTCCATTACGTACTGTCAGTTGCCATTGCTGTCATCTCTCATCACCCTGCATGCATTGCCCTGCTGTTGCCCATTGTGCCATGTCACTACCATCCTCATATCATTGTCACTGTCACCCTTGTTGTTGCCATCAATGGGCACCATTGTTGTCATGTTGCCGTTGATGTGTTGTCGCTGTCACCATCACTGTGTTGCTGTAGTGCAGTTGTGTCATCGATGGAGGCAGCATAGCACCATTGGCTGCATGCACTGCCTCGTTGTCATTGTGCCATCACATTTCCAAGGTGTAAGGCTGTGGAGGACATGGGTTGGACATGGGGCAGATGTCATGTGGACTGGGCATGTATGGACTGGGCAAGGAGTGTGTGTTAGACGTGGTGCAAGTTGACATCAATGGTCATGGTGGCCAATGGTTGTGATAGTTTAGAATGCAGTAGTGGGAGAGTTGGCATGGGTGAGGTGGAGGAGGTTGTAATCGTTGTAGTCATACCTGAGCATGAGTGTTTCAATGTTGTCATCATCATGTTCTGATGGCTTCCAATTGGTTCATCTGGGGAGCGTGTGACTCAGAGGTGTTAATGTGAGTAAGAGTATAATCTTTGGATGGCGCTGAGGTGAGAAACCACTGGACTGAGCATTAGTGACAGTGAACTGGACAGATAAGAACCCTGAGGTAGCCACCAAGAAATTCTTCTCAGTACAAAAAACTTCACGGACAGGTGAATATACATACTGGGTACCCAGATGGTGAGGAGCCATTGCATACAATATATCAATGCCATGGTCATTAACAGGCAACAAAGTGATGCCCTTCTCTGAATCAGCAGTGTAGCCATAGCTGCCGAGGACCTGCAGTAGATAGAGCAGTGGGTGTGGCAGGACGAGATGCCATAGCAGGAGGGAGCAGCTCAGTGTGGATGAGTGCCAGCTAATGAGGTTAGCCAGAAGTTTTGGGAGCTGAGATAACAGGCTGCAGGTGTCACGATGAAATGGATCAGGGTCTTCAGTGATGACACATGTTGGAGATTGGAGAGTGGTAAGACAAAGGGAGAGGTGGAACAAGAAGAATCAACAGATCGGGTGACAATGGGGGATTGAACCAATATGAAGACCTGGGAACAAAGGTTAGTGGAGATCCTGATGGGTTGAAACATGTGTTATGGGACTAGCAGTGAGTTGAGAAAGACCACTTGAAGGCAACCTCATGGTGAGAGGTGGCATCAGAAGTCAGCCAGGAGCTGCCCTCCCGAAGGTCATCAATATCTTCCATTGTGAATGATTGACGAGGTTTGTTGTTAACTTCCTTGACAGTTGGCCATGTGTCAGTGGGCTCATTAAGAGCAGCAAGATTGTGGTGAATTGCTACAAAGGTAACGAGACCCCCAAAGGCTGTCATGCTGAGAGCTGCCATTGTAAGGGAGTAGGCTACCAGACCGTTGAAGGAACTGGGGACATCAGCAGGACATCAATCTGAAAAGTACAGTGGATGCCCAGATTATCCAGAGCAAAGATGGTAGTTGTCTGCCAGCTATCACGGTTGGGGCCAGGGATGTCAATGAGTGAGATATTGACCATTGCATTATTTAATAAGGACTCTGATGGAACCTGCTGTCCGCCAGGTATACCCTGAACACAGGCTGAGCACTCCCATCATCTGCAACAGTAGACTCCAAGTCTGCCAAAGAGGCACAACTGAATATTGACTTGTCGGAGATAGAGTAGGATGTGCCATCATTGAAAATATGATGGCAGGACTTTAAAAGAGGTGTTCAAAATACAAAGGCAGAGCTTATCCATGTGTTGGATGGCAGGAGCAATCCACTCATCCAAGAGGTTGGTGATGGAACCTCTTTTAAGGCACGAGACAAGATTGGAGCCAGCATGACTGAGCAAGTCAAGCTCTTCCAATTTTGGGTATAGAGAACATTGGTTTGGTTGTCGGGATCGTCCATGAATGAAAGAGAGGGGCAGATGGAGTGGCAAAGCTTTTTGGGTAAGACATCATCCCCGGAGTGCTCCTAAAGTGTAGGATATCTGACATCCAACTGGTTCTCGTTGAAGTCACAAAGGCTTCCAGTGAGGATGCATTTGGACACATCTAGCAACAAGGACACTGAAAAATGAGATGAAGGAATAAATCTGAATGGAATAGAATTTCATACCAATCCTTCTGCTCAATATAGTAGGTCCTCAACCTAGGTGTCTCTTGCTGCCATGTGTTGATTTATCTGAGACCCATCAATGCTGGATGGGGTGGTAACAAGTGAGTGTTTCAGTAAAGTTCAGTCATGAGTTGGTCATCGCATTGATGGTGGTGGCAGTCATTGGGGTTGTCTGTTAATAGGGTTGTTGTTGTTGGTGGTCATTGTGGTCATTGCATTACTGGTCATCTGATGTATCACCACCATTGTCATCTGCATCATTGTCATTGTTGAAGCAGCATGGCAGCACTGGCTGACTATGCACTTTGCTGCTGCAGTTGTCATCGTCATCATGCAGGTGCAGGTGTGGGTATGGGTACAGGTGCTGTGGTCATAGGCATGGTTGTTAATGCAGTCATGGTTGTGATTGTTATTGTGGTGCTGGTGCTAGCCACAGGTGTGGGTGGCCTGTCATCGTGCCTCATCGTTCAGGTTGTAGTTGTCATCAGGTGCACACCAGTGGTGGTCATGATTGTCATTTTTGCAGTCATCGCAATGGTGGTGGGTGGCCATGTCGTGGTTGTCAGCAGATATGGAGCATGACACCTGTCCATTGCTTCACATTGGTGGGCTATCATGTGAATCTGTCTTCGATTGATTCAAACCAAACTTTTATGGGAGCAGTCATGACCTGTGGTGGTTGTATTAACGGGTGTGGTGGTGTAGAGACATGTGTGTCTCTAGGTGCATATCTGCACATTAGAGCTTGTTTGGCCAGGAGCTATGGAGCACAGGTACCCATGTGCACTGGAGGCACTCTAACACATGCAGGACTCCCTGTTAGGTGCACATACATCAGTCCCACAGCACTGCAGCCTTCCATCCATGTCTCGAGCTCCTTCAGTCACCTGCAGCAGTGTCAGTGTGCTCAGTATTCACCCAGCCTTCATCTGTGCTACTCAGCACAGCCATCTGCACTTCTCGTGCACACTAGCTCTCCAACATGCAGCCATATGCGCTCTGTAGCACCCTGGGAAGGTCCCACATCAGTGCACTCTCCATATCTCTCCCTGCACATGCTTCAGTCACTTGGAACAACATCAGGTGGTCTCTGCTTGCTCGTGCTTCTCAGCACAGCCATGTGCACACTCCATGTGCACTCCTGCATCTGTTAGCATGCTCTTCAACCCACAGTGCTGCATGTCAGGGTCCTGTTCTCCCCAGGGGTTCCCCAGATTTGTCTGACATCATCAGGGACAGTATTTGGTGTGTTCCACTCTGTGTCTCTGTCCTGCTCCTTCCCTCTCCTGTGTGTCACCTTTCCTGGCATTGCTCCTGTTCCTTGTGCCTCAGGGCATGTGTGCTGTGAGTCAAAGTGTGGATTTGGGTCAGAGAAATAACCCAAACACAACACCAACGATGCATAGCCCAAGAAGTTTGATGGAGGCTGTGTACCATCAGGAATTTGATGGGACAACAATGAGGAAGATCTGGGATTAATAGGTGGATTGATCCAAGACAAAACAGCCACAAGAAAGGTACCAGGGGTCCAGAGGTCTTTGGGGGGTCAGCATACACTAAGGTGTAATGCATGTGTTCTAGTGCCACTGAAGCACAACCATGGGCTCCCTTGATGAGGTCTCTTCTGGGAAAGAACAAGAGAGGGTTCTTCTTCCTATTAGCACTATAAAGTGGGGATATAGCTGTCATGGTTCTGGAGGATGGCATCTGAAAGTAGGGAAGTGGACAGAGTACTGGATTCAATGGATCCAGGGAAGCGAGACGAATGACAGAGGAAGATGGACATGGCAAGTATCTGGAAGGAATGGACCATATGCCGAGGGCTCAGGGGACACAGAGATGACCAGAGATGACTTTTCAAGCTTGACAATAGACCTAAGATGACCAAAGTATGTCCTTGATGCAGGACTGACGAGGAGAATGCGCTGACCGAGAACGAGGGGGACTGAAGGAGCAGGCTGGGGAGATATGTGCCATGCAGTGCACAGGAACTCAGGGAGAGGCTGTCCTAAGAGCAGGACATAGTGGAGATCTGCAGCAATAGCGGAGAAATGATCCAGAGAAAATACAGACTCCATAGTGACCGATGAGATGAACGTCTGGATTGCGGGGGGAATATCTCCATGGGAAATAAACAGATTCACGTCAGAACTTGACAGGCAGATAGACCACGCTCTAGGCCTTCTGACGGTATAGTAATGTGCTTGATAGCTTTAGAAATGACAGAGCTATTCAAAATATCGGAATGCCAGCACTGGGCACCTAAAAATGACATTTGGGCGCTACAAATTGTTTCTTCTCTTTCTCCTTCGTTTCTCCATCAATTCTTCAGCTTCTTTGCTCATTCTGGTATGGGAGTTGGACTGCAGATATGTGCATTCCATTCTCATACCAAAATGGATGTTATTCCTTCAGTTTCTTCTGCTTCTTGGCAGTTCTTGTGCGAGTGATGACTGCTAGACGTCAGCAGTCACCTCTTGCATCAGGATAGTCTTCTTGTGCAATAGATGGCTATGATGAGGTTCCGTCGTACTCATCCTTCACATCAGGATCATTTGATATAGACATTATCTTCCATGTTCACTGTACCAAACCTGTTTGGTGTGTGACAGCACTTTTCCTTATTTGGAAGGATGCCATTACTGTCGGTCCGTTGTTCACTCCCTATTTGTTTCTGTGTCTCTCTCTCTTGCTTTATGTTCTAGAAGTGCCAGGGTCCACACTACTGCTCCCCATTTAGCTATGATCATCGCTTCTGTGTGCTTCTTGCGCGCTTTCCCTTATTTAGCCTTCCCATCATGTACCTACACTTGATTCACTATATAGGCCTTGTCCACACAAAAATAAGAAGCTTTTTCCGCCCCCATCTAAGTCTTAATGTGTGTCCTGCCGGACTCTTATCTGGTTACTCCAGTCGCATTGCAGCACTGTAGCTCAACTCCGGACCTCCGCGCATTACTCCAGTCCCGGATGCGCACATACCCTTCTGCTAAGTGCGACCCTTTGCATTAGACTCAATCCAGTCATTACCACACTTCTCTGTCTACCCTGTTGTACCATGAGTTCTCTGTGCTCCATTTATATCTTCTACCTTGTAGTATTTTCTCCGGACCTTACTTATTTTCATCAGACCTGACCTCGTCCCAACTCCGGTTATTCCTTGTCTGCCCTTTGGGCTGTTTACTTGTCACTGTAAATACTCGTCCCTAGTTCTCCTTAGTATAAGTACCCTGTACTCCATCCTGTACTCCTCAGTCTGAAATCAACTTAGTCTCTATCCCAGTCTCTGTCTGTCTCTGACTCCATTGCCTTGACCGGAACCTACGCAAGGGATCAATGCTCGACGCCCTTGTCATTGCATCCAATCAGTCTCAACTCTGGCCAGACTAATCCCTTGTCCAGCCCCCTGCCCTTCTCCTTTGTCTGTTTCCGTCCAGACTTGACTGGACCTCCTACCGGAGTAGACCCAGACTTGACAGCCATGTTTCCTGTGTCTGGAGGTTTCTCCTGTGTCCTGCCACTCTTTTCTTGTGTCCTGACAACTTCTGACAACCCCTTCCCTTGCACTCCAGTGATATCCTATGGTTCCCGTTGTCACACACCAAACAAGTTTGGTACAGTGAACATGGAAGATAATGTCTATATCAAACGATCCTGATGCGAAGGATGAGTACAATGGAACCTCATCATAGCCATCTATCGCACAAGAAGACTAATCTGATGCAAGAGGTGACTGCTGACGTCTAGCAGTCATCACTCGCACAAGAACCACCAAGAAGCAGAAGAAACTGAAGGAATAACAACCATCTTGGTATGAGAATGGAATGCACACATCTGCAGTCCGACTCCCATACCAGGATGAGCAAAGAAGCTGAAGAATTGATGGAGAAACGAAGGAGAAAGAGAAGAAACAATTTGTAGCGCCCAAATGTCATTTTTAGGCACCCAGTGCCAGCATTCCAATATTTTGAATAGCTCTGTCGTTTCTGAAGCTATCAAGCACGTGACTATACCGTCAGAAAGCCTAGAGCGTGGTCTATCTGCCTGTCAAGTTCCGATGAAAATCCATTCATTTCCCACGGAGATATTCCCCCCGCAATCCAGACGTTCATCTCATCGGTCACTATGGAGTCCATATTTTCTCTGGATCATTTCTCCACTATTGCTGCAGATCTCCACTATGTCCTGCTCTTAGGACAGCCTCTCCCTGAGTTCCCGTGCACTGCCTGGCATGTGTCTTCCCAGCCTGCTCCCTCAGTCCCCCTCATTCTCAGTCAGCATGTTCTCCTCGTCTGTCAAAACCGGTTCTTCACCGATCTGATCTCTACGGGGGGTCTGGGGGTCAGAGGTGGGCCTAGCGGTAAGACCGAGATACTACATAGCATAGTCGCGCTTCCCGAATGATAGGAAGGCCGACTGAGGGTTATACGGAGAGTCTGAGGGTAAACGGTCAATGACCGAGTACTTGTACGAGGGCAGAGACGGAGAGCACGAAGGGAGAACAGAGGAGAAGTATCTTATTCAATATTCGAACTGAAACTACAACAGACCGAGTATCTAGGTATTTATACTGAGTGGAACGGATGAGGTGATGTACGGGGAGTTGGGATTACCGACGAATGACGAGCGCAGTCGCGCTGCGCACTGAGTAAGTACGGTAAGTGCAATAACCGGATTACTGATAGACATCGTATTAGTAATGGAACCGGACGGGAACGTATAGTAACCGGAAACGAGAAAGGAAACATATTAGGTAATCGAACAGAGAGACAGAAACGGACAACGCGCTCACCGATCGGTGGTGATACAGGGCAGACAGAAAGAAACAGAAAGGGGAGTACATACAATACACGGACGGCGAACGCGTGGACGCAATCAGACAATAGGGTACAGGGTGATCGGATGTCACGGTCGTGACATCGTCAGTCCTGCGTCAAGGACGTACTTTGGTCATCTTAGGTCTATTGTCAAGCTTGAAAAGTCATCTCTGGTCATCTCTGTGTCCCCTGAGCCCTCAGCCTATGGTCCCTTCCTCCCAGATACTTGCCATGTCCATCTTCCTCTGTCATTCATCTCGCTTCCCTGGATGCATCAAATTCAGTACTCTGTCCGCTTCCCTATTTTCAGATGCCATCCTCCAGCACCATGACAGCTATATCCCCACTTTATAGTGCTAATAGGAAGAAGAACCCTCTCTCATTCTTTCCCAGAAGAGAGCTCGTCAAGGGAGCCCATGGTTGCGCTTCAGCGGTGCTAGAACACATGCACTACACCTTAGTGTATGCTGACCCCCCAAAGACCTCTGGACCCCTGGTACCTTTCTTGTGGCTGTTTTGTCTCGGATCAATCCCCCTATTAATCCCAGATCTTCCTCATTGTTGTCCCATCAAATTCCTGATGGTACACAGCCTCCCATCAAACTTCTTGGGCTATGGATCAATGACTCCCTTCTGCTGTGTAGTGACTCATCCCTTGCTT
>Ga0307518_10002633_pt1 | contig 13064 bp, 5 predicted proteins | sample 25_EM_MG_FD_203889 | JGI IMG/M metagenome (GOLD analysis project Ga0307518, IMG submission 203889) | Populus trichocarpa ectomycorrhiza microbial communities from riparian zone in the Pacific Northwest, United States - 25_EM | ecosystem: Host-associated > Plants > Roots > Unclassified | place...
AGTAAGAATGGGGAATCTTATAAAGTTTTGTGTTAAAATGATAAGTTGACTAAAATTAAGTTAAATGGTGTTGAAAATGTTATGAATTAAAAATTAAATAAAATGAATTAAGGTGAATGGTAGATTGTGACAAATTTAAGGGTTGTCCTTAAGAGATATTAAAATTTAAAAGGAAGTTGTGTTAAATAAAATGTTAGGATACAAATTTGACTATGTTGGATGTGTGTATGTGTGTGTGTGTTTGAAATTTAGCTTGAATGAATCGAATGATAGAGGAAAAGCAATTTCCATAACAAAAGAGGGTTCGAATTAAAAACATGTTATGTACATGTTTTAAGGAGTTTAGGTTGAAAGGAGAAAAATGGATGGAAAAGTCTAAGTGACGAAATTAAATATTAGTATAAGAAAATGAAAAAAATAAATTCAAACGAAAAAATACAAGCATAAAAGTTTAGAGAATAAAATTTGTATGTCGAGTTAAATTGACTGTGTTAGGCTAAGTCATTAGTTTATTGGGTTGAAATTGGTCCATTATGACTTAAATTAAAAAGAAGAAAGATTAAGGTGGTTTAGTCATGTTTTCATTAATATGGAAGTTTAGAAATTGTAATTGTTTAAAAATTTTGGCAATAAAAAAATATGTTTTGTACATTTTGAGATTTATGATGTGTTGAGTTTTAAATTTAAATATTTGTAAGCATGAAATGCTTATGTATAGACAGAACTTGCTAGCATGAATATAAATTCATGAGTTGAGTTGGTGGTATACTTATTGTTGTTACTCATTTTTGGACCCCACGTGCTGGAGACGGTGCATACCTCTTTTGAAGTGAGTGTAGGAGTTTAACTCATGTTTGCTGGAAGATTGACAAAAGCAGAGAAAGAAATATGTTTTCGAAACCCTATTTGAGTTGTTTTCTGCTCTCTTTATCCTTCCCCTTTGCTGCCAAAATCATCAGGTTTTCTTCTATTGATCAGGAGTCTTCATAATGCTAAATTCGTTTCTTTTTTATCTGGTCTTTAAGGTTGGATAAATCCCTCAGAATCTGTACTAAACAAAACTGGTTCTGTTGCTGTCGCAATTTTTTTGTTCTAACTTAGGCTCTAATTCTGACTTGGTTTCGTACAATATCTGACCATCCTAGCTATATTCTGTCACTCATGACATGTTGAAAAATTGACCCATACCTTTTTTAGGTCCTAAGGATCACTGTTCTTAGGGCAGACTCTCAGTCAGATTTGGATGCTCGGCATTGTCAGATTAAGAACCTTTTTGACCAATGAGATTTCTGCCAGATTCTGTTATCTAAAAAGATTTTATCTCACTTGGAATCCATCATCAAAGTTGTAGTCCTTAACGCGTAGATAAATTTAGGCTTTTAAAACGCTTGATTTCGATATCAGAAGCTTAAGATATTCCCGTTTGAATATCTAGTGTGAAAGTAGGGATTCCTGCCGTGAGAAGGATTTTTTGCCCAAGTTTGCAAGGACACAATTGCAAGATGCTTAAAGTTTGAAGACCAATTGCAGGCCAATTTGAATCTTTTTTTGGACCAAAGACCAAATGGAAAAGGTGCTAAAATAAGGAAGTTGATTGAAGATAAAATTAGAAAGAAATTTTACTGGATGAAGAAATTGAAGAATAGAGATTCGATTAGAAAAGGAAAATTAGGGAGCTGATCACGTTTTGCTCTCATCAGAAAAGGAAAATAGGGGAGCTGATCACGTTTTACTCTCATTTTTACGATTGTCATTTTGAGAACAACCCCTCCCCCCGTCTGATTTCTTTCTTGCACGAACCTTCCCGGTTGAGTTCTTTCCTTTTTTGTCTGCAAATTCCTGTTGTTTTCCTTTATCATCATGCCTGATTTTGGAGCTGCAACCACGTTTTTTATTACCTCATTTCAAAGGGAGCAGCTAGTGCTTAATGGTCACAGTTATGGAAGGAAAGAAAGGAGTTGTACCACCATTTGATCAATGGAAACTAATTGCTGAAATCAGAATAGGAATCAGAATATTTTAGTTTCCTTTTTGCATTTTACATGCAAAATCATCAGGGATTTGCATCCTAGAATTAGTGCATTAAATCTTTCCTAAATAAGAGCTATGATTAGGCTATATAAACCCTTTACTAACCTGAGGGGAGAGAAGAAAAAAGAAGAAGAAGAAGGGAAGTAGGACAGAAAAGAGGAGAAAGGAAGGCAGAGTAACGAGAGAGAGAGCCGACAACAACACTGTTAAAAGCAGAAAAAACATAGAGGCAGGGGCGTGAACTCAACCAACATAACACGTTCTCATCGCCATCTCCCTCATAATCTCCACTGAGAGGCAGACAATAGGAGAAGGAAAAGAGGGAGCAATAGAAAAACAAAAGGAGAACAGAGGGAGCAGCAGATAAAATGCAGAGAACAGAGGGAGTTTTTGTTCGTTACTGTGAAAAGAAAAAAAAAGGAAAAAGAAAGCAGAATAGAGAAGGAGGGAAAGAGAAGAGAAGAAAACAGGAAGAAGCAAGGAAAGGAGGCCAAAACCAGCATGGCCATTGTTTTTTTTCGCCAGAACCAGTAGCCAGCGGCCGGGTGCAGCAACTGCAGTGCCATCTCCTTCACCTGTTTCAGCGCCATGTAAGTCCATGCATTCTCTTCGCTTTGCATTTTAATTAAATATGTTGCTGTGCATCCTTTTGTGGTTACTGTTCAAGTGAATTATAATTCACTTGAACAATTGTTGAAATTTTGTGTCCAGCCAGGTCCCTTGCTGAGGCAAGTGAACCGGGTGGACCTACTGTTTCTTTTTTTTTTCAAAAAAATAAAAGAAAGAAAAAGAGATTTTCTGGCATATTTATTTTAAGGTCTGAATTTTTTTATGTTGTAAAAAAAATATCAATCTCGTATTTAGAATACCCGGTTTTCGACGCAATGTGACAAATATATATATAAAATGTTTTCTTATGTGTTGCATACGGCCAATACCCTAACATGTTTTGAACGCTCTTTTTTTATACAAAAAATATTGGAATTTTCGAAAATGTGTTTTCGCATGAATTTCTTAAACACAACAAAAATTATTTTCTTGCATTTCTGGATTTTACAACATGTTTGTAAAACTCCAAAGGGTATTGGCCAATAATTCAAAAAATAAAAAATCTTATTTTGGGGGGAATTCATCTATTATTCACCGTTAATGTTTGAATAAATAAATCCCAAAGGGATGAATATCCAAAATATTTAATGGGAATAACTTGTTATGATTCACTGTTAATATTTGGATAAAGAAATCCTAAGTGGTAAACATCCAAAATAATTTTCTAGGGATAATAAGTCATCACACATCCTTGAAAGAAGCGTTAATTATAATCGAGGACATTTCAATTTTTTTTACTCCACGGTTTACGAGTCGTGAGAGTATAAAACACTAAGGCAAAAATAGGCTTTTAAAGCGCCCTAGATTTCTAAATTTTTGTCCCTCCTCCTTGCGATTTACGAGTCGCAAACTCTTGAAATACTAGGGGAAAAATAAGCTTTTAAAGCACATAGAATATCTTTGGATTTCTATCTTAATAAATTTAGTTTGAATCAAACCTAGAAAAACTAATAGGATTAGAAAACACCAACGCCATAGCAATTATAAAGCAAATCAAACACCAAGCAGTTTACCTTAGGTAGGGCATACTAGGAGTGCTAATATCTTCCCTTTACGCAACTAGTCCCTTGCCTTAGAATCTCTGAAAGACTAGTTAGGGTTTCTAGTGATCAAAATACTAGGTGGCGACTCCCCTTTTACACAAAACAAATAAACCGAAATCAATCGAGGGTCGTCGCGAGGGTGCGACACTTATAAAGATATATCTCTTTGAAATTAGAAAAGACATCCAAAGATAGACCTTTAACAGAGGAAGCTTGTTTTACAGGAGGACCAATTAGGTGTCTATCACCTCACCTTTACAATTCATGTTTAATATTTCCATATAATGTATGTATGTGTAAGAAATTAGTATGAACGAAAAATATTTGAATATTAAGGTCAGTCGTTTGGATGGGGACTTAATTAATTGTTTGGATATTAAAGTCAGCTGCTTGGATGAGAACTTAATTAATTATTTGCATATTAAAGTTGATGTTTGGACAAGAACTTAATTAATTAATTGGAGATTAAAATTAGTCGTTTGGATGGGAACTTAATTAAGTAACTAGAGATTAAAGTTAGTCATTAAGACATAGACTTGAGAAATTGAATACTAATGTTGGTCATTTGAACACGGACTTGATTGATTAAATAATAAAGTCGGCCGTTTGGATGAGAACTTTACTAAATGAATAATTAAGTCGGCCATTTAGACATGGATGAATGTGAGGAGTTAGATGGAAGTAATGACCGAGATTATAATATGAGACTTCAATATTGAGACTGGTGATAACTTTTTTACAAAGGATAACCATAATAAAGAACAAATAATATGGAAATAATATGTAAACCCCCGGTCAAAAAGAAAATAATATTACGAAAAGTGCTGGTGTAAACACCAACAATAAATCGGTAATGTTGTCGTGGAACGGGAATAAGCCGTAAATGACTAAAAATTGAAAATAAATATAGTAAAGTGGCTCCGAGGAGACAGTAAAATGATTGGGTGCTTTACACAAGGATGAAATAAGGAGATTTTGATTTTTGGGCGAAAAATCATAAATCAACTAGTTTCACGTTAAAAATTCATAACTCTCGATCGGGTTGCCAGAAAAATCTAAACATTTACGTGGAGACTTATAATATATTTTCTTAGCTTTGGTTAAAATTTTAGAATTTTTAGAGAAATTGAGATTGTTTTTAGAAAAATTGCAATTTGACCAATTTTGCGCCATCGCGCATAACTTTTAATATGATGGACAAATTGAGTGAAACTTTGTGTGGAGGATTCTAATATATTATTTTACCATGGGGTAAAGTTTCAAAAAAATTAGAATATTATGTCTAGTGATTTTTAAAATTTGCACGAAAAAGTACTGGTAACCGGGTAAAAAATATATATATACCAGAGACACATAGTGATATAATTAAAAGAAAGATGATATAAATTAGTTGAAAAGTCAGCCTTCAAAGGACTGTTTCCAGCCGACTAAAAGGAAAAGGAAAAGAAGAAAAGAAAATGACTCATGGGAACTAGATAAATTTAAACATAAAAGACAAGGGCTTAAATGCAAATAATGAAAATTTTACTATATAAGCCCCATTTTGCTTAGGGTGTCCAGCGGGTTACAGGGAGAGAAAGGGGAGTTAGGGATTTTCTTACATCTTCTCTACAATTCTCTCATCAATTCTTGAAAATATTACATGATTATGGAGAGTTAAGATAATTAAGAAGGTTTATGGTGAGCCACACTAAATATTTGAGTGATCTAAAGGTTTTAAAACTTATGGAGAAGGAATGAAGTGTGGAGAAAGGAAGAAGAATGAGGGAGATAAAGGGTGGTTTCACCTTAAGGTTTCTTCTAATTAAATTCCTTGTTATCTTAGTAGGAAGTATGATTCTATTGTGTTGATTGTAGAAATTTCATACATGTATGTTTGGGTGATGATGTGCTTGATTATGAAACTTTGTGATTAGCATATTGGTTGTAGTAATTTATGATGTGATGAAATTTTGTTTATTGGCATGAGAATTGAATAGGTTAGTGTTTAATTGAGTAAAAAGTTGAAGAAATTTCATGCTACCATTTACTTGTAATTTTGGCATTGGTAGAAAAATATAGGGAATATATGTGATTGATTAAATAGAAAATTACTATGCTCAAACGAATAAAATTAACCTTAGATGAGATTTTGAAAACTAGATTCAAAGAAGAATTGATCCCTCCTTGGATATTAAAAAAAATAAATTTGTCAAGGCTAAATGGAAGAAAAGGAAAATTGTATTTGACTAAATTTGAATTTTAGTGTGGATGGAAATATATTTGATGGGGTCAAGTAATGCATAAATAAATAGGATGTAGACGGGAAAAAAATATGTCATCCTTGCTAAACTAAGAAATTTGGCAAATTGAGGAAAGAAATAAAAGGATGGAATGTGGATGTGGGTAAAGATAAAATTAGTATTGAAATACATTAAGAAACATGGTGAGAAGGATTGAGTTGCAAATTAAATCTGTTTAAGGAAAATCTTAATTTTCCATCTTATAAAAGTTTGGCCAAGTTCATGAAAATAAATGAATTGGGTTGTTAAAGTTAGTTGTTAAATCGTGATAAAATCCTTGTTTAATCTTATTGTTGTAATGTATAAGGATTAGAAAAAAAGGTGGAATTGAAGTTATGGAATGGATAATAAAACCAATTTATTAGTTGAATAAACCATGGCGATAAATGTATTATAAATAAAATATTTTATTATTGGTGTATGAATTGGAAATAGTTTATTAGTAATTTATGAATGTGAAGTTTAAATTTAATTTCACGATGGCGAAATAAATTTAAATTATTTCAAAAAGAAATAATTGTATAGGTGATTTAGTAATTTTTGTTGGTACAGGAGAGTTGCCTACGAGAGGACAACATCAGGGTCGTGTATTTCGTGACCAGACTGCAGGTAGGTGCCTGACACCTAATGTATTTAGGAATTTTACGAATGTTAAGATATTGTAATTTTTTTTATAATGTCATTGTAAATATGAACTTTGATGTGATATTATTATTAAGAGAATTGAAAAGTTCTAGTTGCCCAGTGAGGAATTGGCGGCAATGGAACTAATTGAAGGATTGTAATGATTGATACGAACGGTATCATATATTTTCGAAAAAAGATAATAGTGCGCTTTGCTTTCAAAGTTGATAATAAAGTAATTTTGTGATATTATTATATATATTGTGGCTATGCTAATTGCAGACAAATTTATACGTTGAATTGGTGCTCGGAAAATTGGACGGATGAATTACTGACCCGGCAAAGGGGTCAGTACCTAGAGAAATTGGGAGGATGAATTAATGACCCGATAAAGGGGCAATTGGGCGAATGAATTTGTGACCCGATAAAGGGGTTAGTGCCCGGGAAAATAGGCGGATGAATTAGTGACCCGGTAAAGGGGTAAGTACCCGGAGAAATTGGACGGATGAACTAGTTGTCCGGATGTTTGGGACTAGTGTCCTGGTTAAAGGGTTACTAATAGAAGCAATTATCAAGTGGATAATTGGTATACGCGGTATAATGTTAACGTGAAATCGTAAAAAAAATTGGAAAAATATTTTATCTCAAAACGAAAATGTGTCTTGTGATTGAGTATGTGAAAATGATTGGGATATCATGATAATTCTTACTTTCAGACTATTGCAGCATTATACCTCGTTCTGGGCTATGAGCATTACTACCTGGTGAGGGTCGAATGCTTAGTGAGGAGGAATGAGAGTGGTTGTCTGATTAAAAAATTATTACCTGGCTTGGATTGAGAAAAAATAATAATGTTCTTAAACGATTAAGATGGGTCGAATAGAATTGTTAGGGTGATCCTGGACGAGGAGTTATTACTTGGTATTGATCAGTTAATGCTAGTACATGGCATTATTTACTGAAGTGATATTCTTGATTAGTGTCCAGGAATTACTGAAGGCGTTAATGGAAGGGCACTAGGGATCGAGGTTTAAACACAAATTCTAATTGAAGGTTTAGATTGAAGGGTTGGTGCCTTGGTCTATAAAGTTATTGTAAGGCATTAGTGACTCGGATAGGGAGAAAGGAACCGTAATTGATGGAATCGAAGGGGAATCTAGTTCTTTTCATAGGAACTAGTGTTTATTCAGTGTTAGAAATGAAATTGTTAAAACGAAAGATGTGATGTGATATGATAGTTTAAGGTATCACTGATGGGGAGTACTCTCGTTAAATATGACGGATAGTAAAACAGGTTTATAATGTTGGTTAGCAGGATGATGTGATTGAATGGATGACTGTGTAGATCTCAAGATGAATATTCGAGATGATGCCGAACAGAGTAATTAAGATGGTCATTGGCATAATGATGACTGGACTAAAGTGACTAGTCGATTTCACTACTAGGAAATGTGAAATAAAGGGGTGATTTTGCGTAAGGATAAGGGATAACTGTTCCAGAAATGATAGAAGGTATACCCAACTAGCATAAGCAAGAGTGAGTGAAGTTGCGGTAATACGAAGGTGCAATATACTTCAATGAACTGAGATCTTGTGGACAAAACATGTCAAGATCTTACGGACAAAAAGCATGTTGTGACTTATTACCTAATGATATCATAAAAGTGTGGGGAATCAATGGTTCTACTTTTATGTAATTATAGTTGTTCAGATTTACATAAATAATAGTTCTATGCAAGACTCCTACCATGAATGACAAGAACAAGTTTCCATTACGAGATAGTTATTTTAGGGGTAGTTCGGATATTATTAAATTTTTAGGAGTTGTAACCAAACGGAAAACGTAGTTATGTTTTTCTCATTTCTTAGTCATTATGTTTCTACTACATCATATGCTCATTTATTTCCTTAACCATTTATTATTTATTATGGTACATTGTGTGTGGAACTAAGACGTTATAGATATTGAAAAAAAAATTCATCATTTTTCTTGAGTTCAAGGCTTATGGAAATTGTTTTTATCATGAGGAAATCTCGGGGTGTTACATAATATGTATTTAGTATTTATTGATTTGCTACTTGTATTGCGGGTCCATCCCGACCATCTAGGCAACACTTATTCCATCACTAGTTGTTATATAATTTTATTCAGGTATATATTATGTGCATATGAACAAATTAAATATAATTTTTTCATGTATATAGTTCACGGTGTAAAAGCTCATATAAGTATTTTGGTGTATTCTAATAACTATAATAATATGCCATGGATGTAAACACTGAATTAACTGGTGTTAAGCATGAGACCACTTGTAGTGTGATGAATGATTGTGTTTTATTGATGAGCCTAAAAACCACATTGTGTGAAATTGATTTAATACAAGAAATTAAGCGGATAATGTTTTTGAATAGGATTATATATAGAAAAAACTCTTGCTGAAATGTCACTAAAATGGAATAAACTTACTTAAATTAAATATCACATGAACATAGATAAACATAGGCATGAATATATTTATAGGCATTATGAACCATGATGAAAGGGTTCCTAATGATAAATATATTGAGAATACTTGATGATAAACTTATATATATACACACACACTAACACTAATGATGGTTTAATCACCTCATTCTTACCATAGAATCCATGGTAATATAACTTTTTCCTGTTATCTTAGAGAGAGGAACTTAGCGGAGATAATTTCCACATTTAATGATTCTAGAAAAACATGTTGGAGCTAAGATTATTTTTTTTTTAATTTGGTTAGATTTTGAGTTTTTGGCTGATTAAAATGTGTTTTTTTTGTTGGAAAAAGGGTAATATAGGTTCATGAGATATTTTTTTCATATTTTTAGATGAAAAATAGTTAAAATCTAGGTTTTTGGATTCAAGAACTTGGATTGCGATTTTCCAATCACCGGAATTACCTCTACTGACTTGAAAATATGGCAAACAAATAGCTCATCATTTTCCTTGGCTAGGGATGCGTCATCTTTCTTTTTTAGTTTAACGTGGGTGTCCGGGTCAGCTTGCGCGTACCTCGACTAATCCCACGGGTCCTGAAGTTAACGACCATGTAAACCTACAGTGGCCATCATATGAGCAACCACAGGGCTCGAACCTGAGACCACAGGGAACAAACCTCTTGGTCCCAAGCTCTTACCACTGGGCCACCACCTAGATGGTTAGGGATGCATCATCTTTCTTAGTTAGCAAAGTGTTGTTCGCAAAATTAAAAAAATAATCCTTAAAAAAAGATGTTCTGACCGAGGTTTCTAATGCATGTATGACCCGTCAATTGTTTTACTCGCATTCTTTTCACTTTTCACATTTTGTATTAGAATTCTTTTCAAATAAATTTATTTAAATGATGTTTACATAATTATTCAAATATGTTATTATTTTTAAATAGTATTAGCGCTTTCAATGGTGATATTTAAAATTTGTTTTTAGATTATTATATATGAATCTAATATGCATGGTTTTCTAAATGTGGATGAAATATATATTTTCAATATTTTTATATGGTTCTTATTAAAATTATTATTGTTAGTTTTTTAATATATTTGCATTAAAATTATCAATTAATTATTTTATAATTTTACTTAATTAAACTTGCTTTTAAGATTATGATATGTTTTTATTTAAAAATAAAACTTTTGATAAAAAACTATTTTGTTAAAAAATAACACCTTAATAAGGGAAAAGGTATTGGTTAAAAAGATATAGTTTTTTCTATCTTTATTTCAAATTGGTACATTTCTTGGGATATTGATTATTTTTTTTACTGTTTGTACGCAATAAACAACATAGCTAATGAAAGTTATATTTTTTGTTTAAAAATAAATTAATAAAAAACTTATACTAACACTTACTTTTTTTTCAACAATATTTAGATTTAATATTTGTTTGAAACTCCATATTTGTTGCCATATAACTAAATAGAAGAAAAATTCAAAGAACTCCCTGTATCACGAGATAAAAAATGCTTACATGTATCTGTCTTTTTACTTTCTTTATTTAGCATTAATAAATGTTTTAATGATTTTTTTTGTTCATATTATTTGAACTTTATATTTTATTAAATGCAGACAATAACTTTTTAATTTTAAATTAAATTTTTTCTTTATATAAAAAAAATACCTTTGTAACACAAGGGTATTTTTCTCTTAGGACACAAAATTAACTTGAAATCCAACTTTATTTGCCAGTTATGTTGTATTATTGAGCAATTTATCATTTAGGATACGTAGTGTATTTATTTTTGTTAATGTGACAATCTCGCAGAAGAAACCTTAATTAAAAAGATAAAATTTGGATTTCTTTTTCAAAAAACAAAATGAAGAGAAAATTAAAAGACAACATTGTCCTTAAAGGACTCCTCATAGAGATAAACTAGTTAGGTGGCCCGGGCTACGCGGCGGGCCAACCTTTTTTTATATAAAAAATATCAAAAAAATCTAAAACTCGAAAGCATTATGTCTCTCTACAAAGGGAGACCCAAGAGCTTGGGGTCTGGCATTGCAGTCAGACCAAAGGCTGATGGGCACGAAATTGCAGCCAGACCCAACACTCTTGGATCTAGCGTTGCAGACAGACCTAAGCTAGGGTCTGGACGCCTGATCCAAGTGTCTTGGGCCAGACGGGGCTGCAAGACCTAAGGGACATGGGTCTACACTCCTACCACTTCCAAGCAACTTGGGTTAGGTGTCCCTTTCCCGCCCCAAGTTTCTTGGATCTAGAATTGGATGTCAGACCCAAGTTAATAATAATAATAATTGATTTTATCATTCAAATCAAATTTATGTTTTTTTCGATGGTAATAAAATTTATTTCAAATTTAATAATATTAATGAAATTAATAATATCTATAATATTAAATTTGTATGGCCCAAGTTTCTTATAGTTTTTAATCCCTTCAAATAAAATTTATTGTTTTCCCTTGATAGTAATAATATTTTTTTAAAAATTTAATAATAATAATAATAATAATGTTTCCTCTTTACCGTGTGAAAAAAAATAAATAAGAGAAAAAAATTATAGTATTGGGTTTTGCTGGGGGTAGAACCCAACGTTATTTGATGGGTCGTGCTGACCGCAGGACCCAACACTATTGGGTCCTGGTGGCAACAGGACCCAATGACCCAGCCGCAATGTTTTACTTACAAACAACAAAGACAACGCCTTCCCAGATGCTACAATATTTATAATATAAATAATAATATTTTTAATATTAATAATAATATTAAACTTACTCATGTTTAAGTGGGTCTGGTTCTGTAATACCAGACCCAAGAGCTTTGAGCCCATCTTAAATGTTAGACTCAAGAGCTCTGGGTCTGGCTGCAACATCGGACCTATTAGACTTGATTCAGGACGTCAGACCCAATTGTCTTGGGTTTGGATGCATGACCCAAGTGTCTTGGCCCAGGCTGTGCTGCAAGACTCAAGGGACTTAGGTCAGGTGCACCTTTCCAGCCCCAAATTTCTTGGGTCTGGAAGGGGATGTCAGACCCAAGTTGTTAATAACAACAACAACAACAATAATTTATTTTACTCTTAAAATCAAATCTATATTTTTTTCGATAGTAATAATATTTATTGTAAATTTAATAATATTAAAGAAATTAATAATAATAATAATAATAATAATAATAATATTTAACTTGTATGTCCAAGTTCTTATATTTTTAAATTTTTTTTAAAATATATGGTTTTTCTTTGATGGTAATAATACTTTTTTTTCAATTTACTAATGATAACAATAATTAATAATACTAATACTAATAATTCTTAATTTTACCCTTCAAATCAAATCTATTATTGTTTTTCAATAATAATAATATTTTTTTCAAATTTATTAATTATTAATATTTTTAATTATAATAAAAATAATAATATTTATAATTTGCTTTGGATTTAAATTTGGATTTGGATGTCTGACCCAAGTGTCTTGGGCTAGGCGGTGCTGCAAGATCTAAGGGACTTGGATCTACGTTGCTGCCACTCCCAAGCAACTTGGGTCAAGTGCATTTTTCTAGTTCTAAATTTCTTGGTTTCGGAAGGGGATGTCAGACCTAAGTTAATAATAATAATAATTGATTTTACCCTTAAAATAAAAATCTATGTTTTTTTTATAGTAATAATATTCACTATAAATTTAATAATATTTATAATATTAATAATAATATTTAACTTGTATGTCCAAGTTCTTATATTTTTTAATTTTGTTTTTAAAAAACTGTATGGTTTTTCTTCGAAGGTAATAATATTTTTTTTTCCAATTTACTAATAATAATAATAATAATAAATTTTACCCTTCAAATCAAATATATTATTGTTTTTCAATATTAATAATATATTTTTAAAATTTATTAATTAATATATTAGTAATATTAATTATAGTCAAAATAATAATATTTATAATACAAATAATAGTATTTTTAATATTAATAATATTAATTATAATAA
>Ga0307518_10002634_pt1 | contig 13062 bp, 22 predicted proteins | sample 25_EM_MG_FD_203889 | JGI IMG/M metagenome (GOLD analysis project Ga0307518, IMG submission 203889) | Populus trichocarpa ectomycorrhiza microbial communities from riparian zone in the Pacific Northwest, United States - 25_EM | ecosystem: Host-associated > Plants > Roots > Unclassified | place...
GCCAGGCAGTGCACAGGAACTCAGGGAGAGGCTGTCCCAAGAGTAGGACATAGTCAAGGTCTGCTGCAATAGTGGAGAAACGTTCCAGAGAAAATGCAGACTCCATAGTGACTGATGAAGTGGGTGTTTGGATTGCGGGTGGAATATCTCCGTGGGAAATAAATGGATTTACGTCGGAACTTGACAGGCAGATAGACCACGGTCTAGGCTCCATGATGGTATAGTCACGTGCTTGGTAGCTTCAAAAACGACGGAGCTATTCAAAATATCGGAATGCCGGCACTGGGTGCCTAAATTTGACATTTGGGCGCTTAAAATGATTCTTCTCTTTCTCCTTCATTTCTCAATTGTTTCTTCTGCTTCTTTGGTTGTTCTGGTATGGGAGTTGGACTGCAGAAGGTTGCATTCCTTTCTCATACCAAAAAGATCATTATTCATTGGATTCTTTCTGCTTCTTGGCGGTTCTCATGTGAGGGATAACTGCTAGACGTCAGCAGTCATCTCTTGCTCCAGGATAGTCATTCTTGTGTGATAGATGGCTACAACGAGCTTGTATTCATTCTTCGCATAAGGATAGTCTTGACTTTGCGTGATATGGATAGCGAGGGCTGTCTGTATCCTCAAGTCGGGACAATCTTTCAACAGATCTTGGGTGCATTCTTTGCATTAGTTCATCGGCTAACTTTCTCCATGTCCACAGTACCAAACACGTTTGGTGTGTGACAACGTACACGTCTCCATTGTCAATGCTAACCTTTCTCCATCATTTAGGAAGCTTGGGCGTCGTGATTTCGCGCGTATGAGGTGAATTTTCCGTTTTCAACTCGTTTTGGCTCGTTCTGACGATCCTCATCACGTTTTCAGCTGTTATCGCATCATTTCCAATGCTCGACGCATCCCTGCATACGGTCAAGGTGTCCATTCGGTTCCCGTAGCCGTTTGGCTTGTCTGGAGCCATTCTTGTGGTGCCAAAAGGTGAGTCTGGCAGTTTCGTCTTCTTTTGAGGTATACTGACAATCTGGGTTGCATTTGCAGGTATATTTGCATGTGTTGCAATGCATGGTACATCTGTGGGCCCAGTCGACATGTCCGTCCGGCTCCCAATGCCATCTGTCGCATTCACGACACATTTCGCGCCTCCAATGCCCAGGTACGTCCCTGCACCCTCACCATCACTCATACCAGCCATTTCAGTGTTGTTCAACGTGCTCAAAGCATCTGTCGACCCTCTCAACACGTCTACCTGGCAGCTCGACACATCTGCTCAGTTTCCACAGCTGTTCACGTCACCTCTGCGTGATCTCATGCCTCCAAGGTGCACACGCGGTATCCCACCACTGTCTGGGCTCTCTGACATGATTGACACGATTACAAGTGTCTCCGACTCGTTTGGCGTGTCTGCTGGCTCGACCTCTCGATCTCCATCACCATCCGCCATGCCTAATTGCTGGCAACATTCGACGGCCGCATCAACGCTCTCTCACTCACTCGTACCTCCTTCACAGCCTCTCAACTCATTCTCCATGGCATCCTTGGTCTTCTTCAACTCGCTTGGACCATACATGCGCTCAACAGCTGTGTTGGACGCATCCGCGTCACCATTCGAGTTGGCCATCTTGCCGCTTGCATATACATCCCACTCCCCCACGAGCGGTAGTCTGTATGCATTATGTATGTTCCTGTTCGCGTTTCCGTTGCGCTGACAGCTTTCTTTGCAGTAAAAATTTGTTTGTTGGAGCTGCGACTGGCGTCCGTGCTCCATCTCATCGCCCTCGTCAACTCTACGAGCCCTCTCTGCCAGTTCTCCACCCAGCAAGGCTGTCCTGTTGACATCCACATCCATTTCAGGTGGGTTGGCCGACTGGGCTGTCCCATTCGTGCGTCCTGCCGTCACAACGCCATCCGCCGCCTCCTGCTTGCACTCGCCTGGTGTCAGAGGCAGTGAGTTCTGCAGTATGCTTTGTGTTTCGTGCGGCGCACTTTCGAGTACGACAAGTGTCGTCTCTGCGCTATTGGCACTACTGCCCATCGCCGAAGCCTCTAGGCTCGTGCATGGGTCTTCGCGTCCGACGTTTCCGTCATCAATGTCTTTGATGCCTCAAGTGAGGTCTTTGGTAGGTGGGTCTTCCCAGTCTGCGCCAGTGACTGCATTCTCGCTTGTAGGACTTTTCGCTGACGGATAACATTTGTCATCGTTTGTGCAGGTCGCGAGTTTCTTTGTGCGGGGGTCCGCAATTGGATCGCAGTCGCAGAAACATTTCGTGAGATATTTGAATACTTGATGCGTGGTGTTGTGACGAAGTCGGATATAGATAGAAATATGGATGGTATCATGGAGTAGCTCATGTAATAGAGCATTACACCCTTCCCAATCTTCGTTGTCCAGTTCACCAGCTAGGACACCTAGCCAACCTTTTGTGGCTGCGTGCTTGAGTAGCTTCACGTGGTAAATTTTCCAATTTTGTCCATCGAGTTCGAGTGCAGGAATTTTGACCATTTCACTTGTTTTACCTGAAGGTTCCTTTTTCTCCTGGTATTCCTTTCCTCCTGGCTAGGCAGAGCCAGGGCTCATAACCTATAGAAAGGTGGTGGTCTGCACAGGGAAGGTCTAGCCTGAAAGAAGGGAGAAGGAGAACTGTAGATAACCTCAGTAGTCTGGCAAGCTACTGAGGGAACTATGGTACTTGGAACTCTACTCTAGTGCGATGCATGCTTATGTAAGTAGGTAAACATACCACAACAGTTCTGTTTATAACTCCAACAGAGTGGAGCTAAGGCTATGTGGAGTGACATCAAGGGGGGCAGCATGTACAGCATGAGGCACAGGTCTAGACTACAGTAGATAAGATATGGCTGTACACTACAATAAGATAAGTTGCTATCTAATCACAGATTAGATAAGATATAAAGTTGGACTGTTACACCCAGCATCTCGACCGCAGTGACAAGTGCTTTCGATTTGATGTTGCTACACAATTTGCATCTATGGAACAAGGGAAGCTGGAGGAAGAGAGTGATGATCAGGAGGATGAACATGAGCCAGACTCTGAAACATGTCAGGCTGGTCATTATTATTCCCCAGCCTGCGCATCTGTCAACTATTTCAAAATTGCTGAAAACATCGCCAGCAGTGCTGTCCCAAATACTTCAGCTCCCCCCAATGTCTTCATGTCCTCCACAACTGCATTTCGACTGGCAGGTAAGCCATCACTGCGGGCCTTGATCGACGAGGCTTTGGAGGTATATGGTCTACCTGACCTGTGTTTGGCCCTTACTACTTACTTTAGCCACCTTAATTGTTCAATGGAAGCTGCTCAGAAGATGTAAATATGGTTTAAGGTCTGAGTCCAGCAGCAAAAGTATCATGATAGGCAGTTGTTTGAGCCGCCCCAGAGTCTTCTGGCCTCCCCTCCTTCAGAACGATTGCCTCACGGGCAATATGATTTTGCTATTGTTAGCCAAACAGACCAAAGTGATTGGCCTTCAAATGGTCTCACAGGTATGTTTTGTAGTCCATTCCTAACATATATATTTACTGCTTTACAGGGCATACTGTCATGCAAGTTCAGCTCATCTTCTGTCTCCTTTGCAGTGAGACACACTTTGCTTACATTGAACAATTTAGTGCCACTGCTCCCCTGTCGTCCAATACAACTAACGCTGCTGCTGGTATGCACGTTCTGAAACGTGCAATCAAGAGTAATGGTTCCCGAGTTGCAGAGGTCATTCCGTTGCGCCATATTCACTCGCTAACTCATGTTATCCCTCACTTTGGAAAAGAGGCGAATCCATGGCTCACTCATCACACCTCTTATGAGCTATCAAATGAGTTCTGGCTTAACAAATACTGGAACAAGGAGTTTTTTTATGCATTGTCACTTAGTTGATTCGTATATATTAGTGTAGTGTACACCACTGTAATAGTGTCATCACTTAGACCCACACCATGTCCCTGAATGCTCGCTCAGCACACAGTGACGCTGTGCACACCATTGAAGCTCAGAACTACCTCGGTTCCCACCACGGAAAGAGTCTTCAAAGTGGAGGATGTCAACCAGGACCTTCTGGTTGAATTGGATGGTGCCACTGTCGAGGAGAACCCATTCAACAAAACCCACTACATCCTCGATCAATGCAGCAAAGTATTACCTGTGATGATGGAAAACCTTCCATCAGACCATTCACCACTGAAGATCCAACCACTAGGATTTCAAAATGAAGCACTCTACTGCAATGGTCGCTGGGAGCCAACAAAAATACCACATATTCTGAGAGCTACCTCGCAGTTTTCTGGTTCCTTGCAGGCTTGGCAGGGTTGTTCGTCCAGCACCAGCTCATTGTGGGGTCACCCATCGCAGAATACCTCCAGTCGCAGTAGCATCAGACATGAGAAAGTGCACAGGCATATCTCCGGGACATTGCAGGAGGAGGTTATTGAAGGGACATTCTTACCTACTGCTGGTTCAGAGGAACAGTGTGTCACAAATTGGTTGAATAAGATCACCTGTGCACTACAGGTCTTTTCCCCAACTACAGTCTCCAACAGGGTGACTACGCGCTCCAGAACCACCAACCCCCCTCGTTTCTGGATTTTGGAGACTTCCTGCCAACCAGTCCAGGATAGTCTGATGCCATGGAAGCCAGACTTGATCCTGCAGGAGAAACTCCCCCGAGTCACTTCAGGACCCCAACTGATGTTCTCCTGGAAGGACGTTGTTTCTTTCATGGAATTGACATCCTCTTCTTACTCACAGTCTGATAGTGTGAGTAACATTTGAAATGCCATCATGTGCAAGGCCTACACAGTTTTCACATCTCAACCTGGCCAGCAGTTCTTGTTTGCACTGTCCATCACAAACCAGGAGTTTCACATCCACATGTTCAATCGCTCTGGAGTCGTTCATTCTTGACCTTACAATATACACTGATCCCCCGTATATTATTGTGCATGCTATCCATGCTTACATTTCAGAATTTCAGACATGTTGGATACGACCCCACCTTTTTGCCCCAATACCTGACATCACGGACCACCGCCATGATCCAAGTCGAATCCATGGCATACAACATTATAGATCAGATATTTTTCAACTTCTTGATTCATGGCCAGGGAACCTCGTGCTGGCATGTTCACTGCAAAAACAAAGACTACGTGATCAAGGACACATGGACCCATGAAAGCCATGTCAATCACGAGAGAGATATTCTTACCAAAATCCAGGGACTGAAGGGGGTCCCACAACTCATTTCCACCTGGACTGTTGAGATTGGTGGTGCGGATGATCGGACAGACACTTGTCATTCGTCCCTTTCATGTTCTAGCAATATCCAAATCCACCATCGGCTTCTTATGCAACTGGTTGGAATTCCACTATCTGACTTTTCATCCATCTGCAAACTTCTCAGAATCCTCATCAACATACTTGACAGTAAGTAAGAATCATATATGACTTTGTTAGCTAGCCTAACAACATTTACAGCCCTCATGGTGCTCTTTGAACAATACCACATCCTCCACCATGAGTTCAGCATCAACAATATAATGATTTCTGTTACTGATATTCTGGAGAGTGAGGCTTCTATGTGTGGACCCTCTCATAAAACCACCAATGACAGTCCTCGAGATGACAATACTGGGGACAACAGAGAGGAGGCACTCGAGGAGAAGCTTGTACAGTGGGATAGAGAAAGACATCACCAGATTCAGTCTGGCATTCTCCGTAGCAGGCTTCTCATTGACTTTGACTATGCAGCTGATCTCAATGAACCCTCTCCTATGGCCCCTGGTGATCGCACAGTGAGAGTCCTTTCATTTTCATCTCCTCACTCATTGATTTTCATTAGGGGACAATACCATTTATGTCAGCGAGAATACTTCTTGGCTATACACAAGAAGGGACGGGCCACACCACCAGCGACGACTTCGAATCACTCACTTGTGTCCTGGTTTGGATGTGCATCCTTTACGCTGGCCCATGCACCCTTCATAAGGATAAGGAAATCTGTCATACTGTATTGAGGTCTTGGGTTATGGTTTCCAGCGACAGTGATGCACTCAGTCTTGGGGCCCAAAAGGCAGGACTAAGACTTCAGCCAAGCATCGTAACTGATGAGTTCACCAAGTTTTTTAAGCCCCTCTCTCCAATAGTCAGCAGACTTTTCACACAACTTGGGCCCCAGCCATCCACAACAGACCATAAAGGTAATTTCAAGGCCATCAGGGATATTCTGTTGGAAGGTTTTGGCATGGTGAAAGAGGAGCCAAATTGGAGTGACATAAAGGACATCTACAGGTATGGTCTATTACAGCCTGGCACCAAGCGTAAAGCACCTTCTTATGCAACGGAGAGACATGAGGAAGAGTTACCTCGGGTGGCTCATCAACTCCGTACATAGTTGCATGTTTTATCACATAATACAACATTATCATTGCTCTTTCCTTAACCTCCCACTTACTATTGCTGAGGGCACACAGCCACCGCATGACCAAAAACTTCGCTCTATCAGCTGTAATCTTAGTTCTTTTTGTACCTCCCTATGTGTAACGGTCCAACTTTTATCTTATCTAATCTGTGATTAGATAGCATCTTATCTTATCGTAGTGTACAGCCATATCTTATCTACCTTAGTCTAGACCTGTGCCTCATGCTGTACACACTGCCTCCCTTGATGTCATCCCACATAGCCTTAGCTCCACTATGACATCACTAGCATAGCATTGCACAGTACATAGCCTAATGGTTAGCCTCACATAGCCCTTGTGTAGTATAGTATATATACAGTGCAATCCAGCACCTAGAGGCTCCCCATTCGAGCTCATCTTGGGTTATTGCCCTAGTACTCGCATCCTAACCTCCCAGAGCCCCAGTGTGTAGTAGGGTCCTTGGTGCCTTTGCCTAGGGTTGTCTCACCTGAGCTCAAATCTAACATCTTACTTTGCTCTACTACGCGCTCTCCTAGCCTTATAAGGAAACTATACCTGGACTCCAGGGTTAAGGAGCTTCTTCTTCACACCTTGCGTTTCATTCATGGCCAGCCTTTAGTGCCTTTCCCATAGTGCTTCGGCATTGGGAGATTTTAGCACTGCCTCTTTACATACTGTACACCAGCCCAGGGTCATGCCTGGTGTCTGAAGAGCGGCGCCCATTCAAGAGAGGTTCACAGCCTCAAGGTGATTGAGCTATAGTTACTAAGTAGTTCCTGTGTCTGTGCAGAGGTAGACCCACGATCTGCAGCCACTAGCCATCTGTACTCCGCATAGCTGTGCCACTGCCCTGACCCGGCAAGAGCGACAGGCGAACAGGGTCTTACGCTTAGTTTAGTGGAACACCTGTGGGGATCTAGTCCCATATAGCTTTACATATATGTTACCCTGCACAAGTAGTCACCATACTGTACCAGTTTCCCTGTCACCTCATTGAAGTGCAACAGGAGCACTTGGTGATCATCTACGGTCCTCACCCTGTCTCCAGCAAAGAAGCTGTCACTAGAGAAACCGCCCTCAAAGAGGAAATCAGGTCACTGCCGCTGTTGCCACCTACAGTCGCCTTACCAGCAACTTTGAAATCCAAGTCCTCCTTGGCCTCCACCATTCCCTTCCTGTTCCGCCCCTGCCAGACCTCCCTCTCACTCACCGCCACACCTTCTGGTCCTCTTGTCTTCGACCAGTTAAACAAAGACCTACCCCCTATTCCCGTCTCCACCCCTACTGAGTCAGAAGAATGGCTGACCTCAACGCTCTCCTCGGTCAGCTCATCCAGGGGCAGATCGACCTCCAGAACCATAACATGGCCCTTGCAGCTGCACAGCCTCAGCCAGCACTGCTGGCACACAAGAAGGTGGTCGTGGATCCCAGCTCTTTCGACAGTTCTCCCACCAAGTTCCATGAATGGTGGAGCAAACTCAAGGTTTGGATCAAGATCACGATGGATGGAGCCAATGACGCAACAGTGGCAGCCACTGTCTTCTCTTGGCTCACGGGCCCAAAGGCTGGCCGGTGGGCTCAGGTCCGTCTTGACCAGTGTATGGCGGCTACAGCCACGCTCACTGTTGCCCCGCCGCTCCCGCCAGGAGTGCCCTCACATCCGCCAGCCTGGCCCACCAGGACAGACCTTGAGGCAGAAATAGAAAACTTCTTTCTGCCAGGAAACAATCAGGAGTGGGCTCGCTCCCAGCTCTTACATTTGCGCCAGGGTCCCTGCCAGCGCATTGACAACTTCTTAGCGCAGTTCAAAGCGCTCAAGGTCCAGAGCCACTGTGTGGATGAGTACGCCAAGGATCTGCTTGAACGAGCGGTCCAGTGCAAAATCCTGGAGCAGGTGTATGTTCAGGCAATGTGCAGGGACATGTTTGAGTGGTTGTTGTACTCAGTTCGAGAAGTGGGAAGGGCTCAGGAGCTCTTCCTGATTAACACACAAAGTCAGGGATTGGCCCGTTATTTCCAGGGCCAAAATTATTCATCATCTTCAGCATCGGCCAGCGGTACCCCTATGGATATAGGAGCCGCAGATGCATCATCTCAGCAATGGGGTAAAGGGCCCCAATGCTACAACTGCCAATTATTTGGCCACATTGCACGAGAGTGCACCAAACTGTGCTGCCCTCATCATGGGCAACAACAAGCATGGGCAGCACAGGCCCAACCAGAGGATGACCAGTTAAACACAGTGCAAGGAATGACCTTTGCAGAAATGCAGGCATTCTTCAAAGATTTAAAAGATTAGAGAGTGAGGACATATTGGGCACCCTCGCTCTCGAGTCTTCCTTGGACACAGCAGTATGTATTTTGGACTACAGACTATCTCGCACTACTACTCCTGTTGTACAAGAAATATTTAAATACCGCATTGCTTTGTTACGTACAAAAATAAGTAAAACCTACAAAAAAGTGTCTTCTGTAGTTTCTTCTGTCTCTGTTTCTCCTGGTTGTTACTCTGTTCTTTCTGTTGATAGTATGGACTGTAACTCAGACTGTACCTTACCATCTAAGGGGGTCCCTGCAAAGGGCTCGGCGCCGGATGTAAAATCGAGCGTGCTTAATTCCTGATTGAATAAAGGCAATTTTTCTCCTTCTTTGGCATCTAAGGAACCGGAAAGTCCCACTGGCAACTTGGAAGTTCCCATGGACTTACGAAGGTCCTTCACAATGGAACATGAAGTGACGATACTGGTTCGCATCTGCAGGCCCCTTAACACTATTGAAGTAGATGCCCTGCTAGACAGTGGCGCTACTGGTTGCTTTGTTGACAAAAGCTGGGCTCTTGATCGATGATTGCAATTATCTAAGCCGGTAAAACCCATTCCAGTGCTTAATGTAGATGGCACAAGGAATCAAGAGGGTGATATCACGCATTATGTATTGCTTACCATCGGTATTGGAAAGCATGCTGAAAAGCTTTGGTGTGCAGTCACCTGCCTTGGAAAAGTTCCCCTTATCCTTGGCCACACTTGGCTTAGAAAGCACAATCCCGATATAGATTGGGTTACTGGCAAAGTTAATTTAACTTGGTGTCCTCCGGAGTGCAAGTCACTTTTGGAGACCCACTTTGCTAAGTTATTACGAGAGAACGAATCTCAGGAAACTTGGGTTCGAGCTTTGAAAGCACATGAATTGAAGATCACTATTGATGAGTCGACCCTAGAGGATGCTCAGAAGCAAGTACCTAAAGAATACTGGGAGTTCCTAGACGTATTTAGTAAAAAGTCATCAGAGCGCATGCCACTTAGGAAACCTTGGGATCATGGAATTGATCTGAAAGAAGACTTCCCGCCCAAAAAGGGAAGACTTATCCCACTCTCTGTTGATGAGCAAAAAGAAGTTGAATCCTTCCTAGATGATCAGCTCGCAAAGGGATATATTCGGCCTTCTATTAGTCAGCAGACGTCACCGGTCTTCTTTATTCCCAAAAAGGATGGCAAAAAGCGCATGGTACAGGATTACCGCTATGTAAACGACTGGACAGTTAAAAACAACTATCCACTGCTGCTTATCTCTCAGCTTGTTGACAAGCTCAAGGGTTGTAAGCTCTTCATGAAGATGGATCTTTGGTGGGGCTATAACAATGTGAGGATTCGAGAAGGTGATGAATGGAAAGCTGCATTTGTAACGCACAAAGGGGCTTTTGAGCCGCTTGTTATGTATTTTGGTCTCTGTAATTCACCCGCGACATTCCAGAAGATGATGAATGAAATCTTCCACGATATGTCAGATGTTTGCGTGGTGTACATAGATGACCTTATGATATTTACAGACATGGACAATCAAGAAAAGCATGATAGGATCATGCTGGAAGTTTTGAAACGGTTACAAGACAATGATCTGTTTGTCAAGCCCGAGAAGTGTCACTTCAGAGTCACCAAAGTCAACTTCCTCGGAATGATAGTCTCTCATGACAGGATCAAAATGGACCCTGAAAAGGTTAACACTATTCTAAAGTGGCCTGAGCCAATGAACATAAAACAAGTTTGCACGTTCCTGGGACTCAGCAACTCCTATTGGTGTTTTATTAAAGATTACACAATCATAGCTAGGCCCATGACGGACTTAACATGTAAAGACACTGTATTTAACTTCAGCGAGAAGGAACACACAGTGTTTGAGGCTTTGAAAGCCGCCTTTACTCGTGCTCCAGTACTTCAGTACCCCGACCAAGACTGCGAATTCTGCCTGGAAACAGTCATGTCTGAGTTCGCCATCAGGGGAGTGATATCTGTGAAGTGCGAAGACGGCAAATTCAGACCCGTCGCGTACATGTCACACTCCATGACATCTCCTGAACGAAACTATCCTATTCACGACAAAGAAATGCTGGCCATTATAAAAGCAACTGAGGCCTGGCGCCATTATCTCGAAGCCACTCCTTACACTTTTGAGATATACATGGACCATCACAACTTAACATATTTCACCAAGTCGCAGAATCTCTCTAAGCGCCAAGTGCACTGGCAAATGTGGATGACATGCTTTAATTACTCACTTATCTATAAAAAGGGAACCCAGATGCATGTTGCAGATCCGCTTAGTAGGCAATCGGACTATTACGTCTCTAGTTCTGAAGATAACAAGGATCAAACCTTGTTAAACCCCGTATCTATTAAGTCAATCAATGTCACTGGTCAGACTTATGAAGAGTGCCAGTTGCTTATCATGGACTTCCATGGCACTCCTGTTGCTGGTCATAAAGGAGTAAAAGCTACTTATAACGCGCTCAGGAAGCATTACACATGGAAAGGAATGAAGGAACAGATTCAAACCTATGTAAAGCACTGTCAAAAGTGCCAACAGTCCAAGGTGTTGAATCAAAAGACTTCTGGAAGCCTTGTTCCCCTCCCTACTCCTAGTGGCCCATGGCTTGATGTCACTATGGACTTTACCGAGATGCCAGAATCCCTCGGTTACAATTATATATTAGTGGTCGTTGATTGGTTCTCAAAGGAGGTCATGTTTGTGCCTTGTACCAAAGAGGAAACCGCATTGTTGACTGCCGAGTTGTTTAGAGATCATGTATGGTGTCAGCATGGTCTCCCCTCTTCAGTGGTGTCCAACCATGGATCGGTCTTTGCGAGCAACTTCCTGGGGGAGTTGTACAGACTTTTAGGCATAAAGCACAAAATGTCCACTGCATTTCACCCACAAACTGATGGTCAAATGGAGCAGTTGAACTGTGAAATTAATCAGTACCTCTGAACTTACATAAATGATTGTCAGAATGAATGGGCTAAATGGATCAAGATTGCCCAATTCATTTGGAACAACACCGTTTTGGAAGTAACCACTGATTCCCTGTTTGGAATTACCCGGAGTTATTCCCCTCATATGGGTGTGGAACCAGTCAAGACTGTAGCCCCAGCGGCTAAAGACTTTGCTGCCATATTTAATAAAGTTGTTGAGTCTTCTGAGAAGGCCAAACGTAATATGAAGCTTCAGGCAGATAAGTGCAGAAATCCTGCCCTGGACTACATTGTAGGCCAGCAAGTATGGCTCTCTATGGACAACCTTCGCATGCTGAATCACGCTTCCAAGAAACTTACTGAAAAGTGAATTGGCCCCTATGAAATCACTCGTGTAACACCGAATGTGGTTGAGCTTAAGCTCCCAAAAACTCTTTGGATTCACCTGGTGGTGAATGTGTCTCGAGTTAAGCCTTATTTGGGACCTCTTCCTGGACAACCTGTGTCTTCGCCCAGTCTGATACATGTTTCAGAAGAACACAACGAAGAGTACGAAGTGGACTATATTGTAGCTTCTCGTAAAGTACACAGGACCTTGTTGCAACATTTACGGTAACTACCGTAAATAGCAGTTGCATCTTTCCTGTCCCACCTCTCCCGTTTGTTGCAACACCTTCCGACCATCCGTTGCAATATCCACCCACCTCTCCTGTTTGTTGCATCTGTCCCCGAGCATTTGTTGCAACACCTTCCGCCTACCCGTTGCAACACCTCCTTGATCATCCGTTGCAACACCTTCCGCCCATCTGTTGCATTCCCGTCCCACCTCTCCCGTTTGTTGCAACACCTTCCGACCATCCGTTGCAATACCCACCCACCTCTCCCATTTGTTGCATCTGTCCCCGAGCGTTTGTTGCAACACCTTCTGCCCATCTGTTGCATTCCCGTCCCACCTCTCCCGTTTGTTGCAACACCTTCCGACCATCCGTTGCAATACCCACCCACCTCTCCCATTTGTTGCATCTGTCCCCGAGCGTTTGTTGCAACACCTTCTGCCCATCCGTTGCAACACCTCCTCGACCATCTGTTGCAACACCTTCTGCCCATCCATTGCAACACCTCTCCAGACCGTTGCAACACCCTCCCGTTTGTTGCAACACCTTCCACCCATCTGCTGCAACACCTCCTCGACCATCTGTTGTGCGTCTAAGTGAGGGAAGAGGTCAGAACAACCAACAACCAACACCAAATGACAACAATAAGCAAGTGGTGGTCTTCCTCTGCGGTTCTGGTATATGATCTCCACAGGGGGATGTGCTGCAAGCCTTCAGGTAAGGTGCAGGAGGGAAGGGAAGGGGCAGAAAGGGCTTCTGATGGGGAATATATGCGACT
>Ga0307518_10002635_pt1 | contig 13060 bp, 14 predicted proteins | sample 25_EM_MG_FD_203889 | JGI IMG/M metagenome (GOLD analysis project Ga0307518, IMG submission 203889) | Populus trichocarpa ectomycorrhiza microbial communities from riparian zone in the Pacific Northwest, United States - 25_EM | ecosystem: Host-associated > Plants > Roots > Unclassified | place...
GTGGGACTGAGGGAGCAGGCTGAGAAGATATGTGCCAGGCAGTGCACGGGAACTGTGGGAGAGGCTGTCCTAAGAGCAGGACATAGTGGAGATCTGCAGCAATAGCGGAGAAATGATCCAGAGAAAATACGGACTCCATAGTGACTGATGAGACGAACGTCTGGATTGCGGGGGGAATATCTCCGTGTGAAATAAACGGATTCACGTCGGAACTTGACAGGCAGATAGACCATGCTCCAGGCTCTCTGACGGTATAGTCACGTGCCTGATAGCTTTGGAAACGGTGGAGCTATTCAAAATATTGGAATGCCAGCACTGGGCGCCTAAAAATGACATTTGAGCGCTAACGTTGTTTCTTCTCTTCTTTCCTTTGTTTCTCCATCAATTCTTCAGCTTCTTTGCTCGTTCTGGTATGGGAGTTGGACTGCAGTAGTGTGCATTCCTTTCTCATACCATAATGGACGTTATTCCTTCAGTTTCTTCTGCTTCTTGGTGGTTCTTGTGCAAGTGATGACTGTCAGCGTCGGCAGTCGTCTCTTGCATCAGGATAGTCTTCTTGTGCGATAGATGGCTACGATGAGGCTCCGTCGTGCTCATCCTTCGCATCAGGATCATTTGATATTGACGTTATCTTCCATGTTCACTGTACCAAACCTGTTTGGTGCATGACAGCGAGTGATGACTGCTAGATGTCAGCAGTCATCTCTTGCATCAGGATAGTCTTCTTGTGCGACAGACAGCTACGATGATGCTCCATCGTGCTCATCCTTTGCATCAGGATCATTTGATATTGACATTATCTTCCATGTTCACTGTACCAAACCTATTTGGTGCATGACAGCGCCCCATGTGCCTTCGTCTCCCTGTCCCTCAACCTCCCATCTTACACTGAACAGTGAACCCACCTCACCACTGCTGTGCTTGAAGAAGCAACCTGCCCTCTCTGCAATCCTTGAAAATGGGTCCACCAGTGCTAACACCAGCACAATGGTCAACAACGGAGATATAAATATGAATGCTGGGTCTGAAGGGGTCCCAGAAAATGGGCATGGACGTGGACATCAAGGCGAGAAGGCTGCCTCTTGTGGGTTGCAGGGTGTAGACGTTGACAGCAGCTGCAGTTTGTTGGACAGCAGCAATGATACAAGTCAAGGTCAAGACAGCGATACCACTGATGAGGACAGAAACAGTGAGGAAAACAACAATGATGAGGACGGTGGAGATGGGGATGGTGCACGGCCAAACAAGGATGACGTTCCTATGTCAGCTGCAGGCACCTCCCAGGTTGTGGAACGTGTAGCCACTGGTGGGCTCAACACAAGATCATTCAGGAAGGGGCCACGTCTCCCATTGAAGGTAAGTCACAACATAAGTCGTGACATCCATTAATGACCTCTTTACAGCCCATTGTTATGGTATCAGCTTGCCCATTGACCCTCAAGTCTCGGCAGCCATCAAATAGTGTTGTGTCACAACAATGAATGTCTGGTGCTCGGAGCACTGGAAATCATGCTTGTTCTGCAGTAGAAGACGATGACAATTTGAGAAGTGAAGTGAATGAGCCACATTGTAAACAGCCCTGAGAGAAAGCACACACATTTCACAATGAAGACCTCCTGGGGCTTCTTCACACTGCACTGCCGTTTAGTGATCTTCTCATGCCTCGCTGGTTTTACTACTTCTTTGCTCTTGATAGTCCATGGAAGCTCATGAACCCAACCTATGTCACATATGTCCAGCAGCTATGGGATCAAACCTTCCCGAAAATCAAGTGTGTAGTTGCACTCCGAAATGAACCTATATTTGCATTGGTAAGTCTGTTATTTCTCTCATGATGTATATTTACACTGTGTGGAGGTTAAACAGCATACCTATGACTGGCATAGAGACCTTGCTGCTTGTGCCATCAAAGCAGTTCAAGCCTTCTTTGATCAGTATGCAGATTTTGACACCCCCAAGGCCCAAGAAAGCTATGTTGCATGGGCTGTACCTGAAGTCATTGAAGTTGTGAATAACCGTGGTCAGAAGAAGCCTGTTCCACCCTCACTATTTCCATACATGTGGGAAACAGTTGATGAAAGTGACCCTGACAACCCAGTAAGTTGTTGGATTACAGGGTGACTATACTAACTATGTCTTAGGTGCCAAAGGGTGCATTCCAGCATCCGTGCATCCTTGACACTTTTGCATTTTATCTAGAGTCCACTGCCATCATTAAACCTCATTTCAGAGAGTGTCCCAATGGTTTCCCTCATGGTGCCCTAGCATTGGCCACAGTTGCAGTAAGTTTTGACATTTGTTTCATAACAGTACTAAGTTGATTCATATATGGAGGTTGAGAGAGCTTTTCGGAGGTGGTCAACAGGAGAATACATTCTCCCCCCCAAGTTGGAAAGAACATTCAGTCAAAGTCGCTGGGGGTATGCTACTAATGAAGTGATGGAGTCTGTTGATCATCTATCTCCTAAGCAGCAGAAGAAGATCTTAGGTGAGGCTGAGAAGTATGTAGGGACTCACCAATACCAATGTACTTTGGATGTGGTGGTGGCTCAGTTGAGAAAGCGATCTGGTAGGGCTAAATGTTATGAGCCAGATTCTGATTAATTTGACCTGTACCTAATTGCTATCAAATTTTGGATATCTTTGAAAGCTACCTGTGGACATGAATAACTGATGCTCTGAAAATCACTGTACAGCTGATCTGCTGACAAACTGGTAGTCTGAATTTTTTGAGGGTCTGAAGGTCTGAGGGTCTGCATGTCTGGAACTTCTGAGATTCTGAAATTCTGAGTAGTCTGGATTTTCTGAAGGTCTGAGGATCTGAGGATCTGCTGGCCTGAAACTTCTGATATTCTGATGTTCTGGTGTTCTGAGTGTCTGACAATCTGCTTGTCTGAAATTTTTGATATTATGAAACTCTGGTTATCTGAGTAGTCTGAATTTTCTGAAGGTCTGAGGGTCTGAGGGTCTTGCTTGTCTGGAACTTCTGATATTCCAAAACTCTGGTTTTCTGAGTAGTCTGAACTTTCTGAGTGTCTGAGTGTCTGACAATCTGCTTGTCTGAAATTTCTGATATTCCAAAACTCTGGTTTTCTGAGTAGTCTGAATTTTCTGAAGGTCTGAGGGTCTGAGGATCTGCTGGTCTGAAACTTCTGATATTCTGAAATTCTGGTTTTCTGATTTCTGAAAAAGTCATATCTGAAGTTTCTGAGTATCTGTTTATCTGAAAAATTATGAAAAGTTCTGATTTCAGAAAATTTTCAGACTTTCAAAAAATTTCAAAACTTCAGATTTTTTGTCAAGTTGCTGATGTTCTAGTGCCACTGAAGCACAACCATGGGCTCTCTTGACAAGCTCTCTTCTGGGAAAGAATAAGAGAGGGTCCTTCTTCCTAATAGCACTCTAAAGTAGGGATATAACTGTCATGGTGCTGGAGGATGCTGCCTGAAAGTAGGGAAGCAGATAGAGTACTGAATTCAACACATCCAGGGAAGTGAGACAAATGACAGAGGAAGATGGACATGGCAAGTATCTGGGAGGAAGGGACCATAGGCTGAGGGCTCAGGGGACACAGAGACAACCAGAGAAGACTTTTCAATCTTGACAATAGACCTAAGATGACCAAAGTACGTCCTTGACACAGGACTGACAAGGAGAACACACTGACTGAGAACAAGGGGGACTGAGGGAGCAGGCTGGGAAGATATGTGCCAGGCAGTGCAATAGACCACGCTTCAGGCTCTCTGATGGTATAGTCACGTGCCTGATAGCTTTGGAAACGGTGGAGCTATTCAAAATATTGGAATGCTGGCACTGGGTGCCTAAAAATGTCATTTGAGCACTAACATTGTTTCTTCTCTTCTTTCCTTCATTTCTCCATCAATTCTTCAGCTTCTCTGCTCATTCTGGTATGGGAGTTGGCCTGCAGTAGATTGCATTCCTTTCTCATACCATAATGGATGTTATTCCTTCAGTTCTTCTGCTTCTTGGCAGTTCTTGTGTGAGTGATGACTGCTAGATGTCGGCAGTCATCTCTTGCATCAGAATAGTCTTCTTGTGCGATAGATGGGTACAATGAGGCTCTGTCATGCTCATCCTTTGCATCAGGACTGTTCCATATTGACATTATCTTCCATGTTCACTGTACCAAACCTGTTTGGTGCATGACAGAGGGACTTGTGAAACAACATATGAAGGCTGTGGGAAGATGTCGGAAAAAAGCACAGACTTTCAAAACATATAGAAAACATGAAAAAGTACATCACACATACTACTTAATGGTCTTTAAATGGTGGTACAAGTGATTTAACAGAAATAGAGATAGAGCACTATTTATAATGACCATCAAAAATACCAATCATGGAGACTTGCACAATTGGACAAATTGAACGCGAAGTTTCAATGCTGCACTATGGACTTATGGTTCAATCCTGGTGTGTAGAGACTCTGATGTGTCAGGTAACTGTAATATTATTCTTACAAGCCCTAATGGCCATGAGGGCCTTGGCACTACCCTCAGCTGGTCACCAGATGCTGTGTGTGCTGTGTTATTTTATGGTTTTTATATGTTTTAGTTTCAGTACAATGGTTATTTGGTTTGTGATTGGCTATGAGATTGGACTGGTTACCTGATTTGACATGTTTCATTGTGTGTCTCCTTTGTCCCCTCTTTCTACATAGCTCTGTAATCACATTGCCACTATCGACAATGAACTAAAGCTAGTACTGAAGTACTGACATCCCACCCACCTTAGCAGTGACTCTACCTATGGCCACACTACAACTATTTCTATGCCTCCACATGTGACCAAGATACTAAAGATGAAAATGTGGAGGATGGGAACGTATTCGTCTCACCCAATGCTGGCCTGCTTTCAACTGCTGCCATTCATTGTGAAACTTCTCACCAGGACCTGATTTTTTTTCATCCCAACTTGAAGGGGATGTCTAAGACAATTCCTCAAAGAAATGTCTCCCAAAAGTGTCAAGATGCCTTCAGATCGTTGGCCAAGTTCCGATCCTTTCATGATAGGTTGCAATGTTAGTTTTGTACTTTGTCTTTTACTCCTGGAGGAGCGTCAGTCAGAATTGAGAATGATAGAGGGTTTTTCCTGCAGTTGTCAGCCTCCTTTCTGTGTCCCCTCTTCTTGGAGTAGCAGGGCCTCTAAGACCCCTGTCGCACCATGAATATGTCCTGAGCAGATTTCAATGCCCATGACAATTGCCACCACTCCCTATGTGCCTACAAACAACAACAGCGCCACTGCACCAGTGATGGTGGCCCTCCTATGGCCATGTCCTGGTGACAACTAAGGATTGGCAGGGGTAAGCCCTGGGAGAACCCCTGATTATGCCTTTGGAACCTGGATCCCAAATGTCTGACTTTTGTCTGGACATGGCAGCACCAAAACCAGTCATTTCTGTCTGGATGTGATCTAGGTTGCAGCTCTGGGGCATTATTTTTGTCCAGATGAGTGATCTAGGTTGTAGTGACCCAGAAAAGTGCAATTTTTGTCCGGAAGAGTGATTTAGGTTAGAAAAGGGTGCTAAATTGTCCAAAAGGGTGAAATACATTGTAATGAGATTAAAGATGGTGTATAAGTGATAGGATTTTAATCAAACAAAAGGAAAAAATTGTCAAGAGTGATGTAGAACATGACTATAGGTGGGGTTGTGGTGAATCAACCAGTAAGGTTCTCGTGGATGCCTCTTGTTCACTGCTTTGTTTTGTCTGCTGTCGGAACTTTTCGATTGCATCCTCAATCTTTGCTAGTGATTGCACAAGAATGTCGAATAAACCCAAATCAGCCTTGGACCTGAGCTCAATCTCATCATTAGTCAAGTTCACTTTGGTGTGGAGAGGAGACAAAGAAAACTTGAGGACAGAAGAAAAGCAAATTCCTTGCATTGGAACAAAGTGGTTGCTGCTGTGATGCCACAGAATGCTGAAAGACATTGAGTTATGGAATCTATGGTTGAATATCGAACATATTTGCTAATCCACTAGTCCAAATTTGGCACTTGGGATTTTATGGTGCACTGAACCAAACCCATGGCATGCAGCCAAAAAAGTCTCACACAAGTGAGAGCCTTACCAGTACACCATGTATGCCATCCTATGTCTGGATGCTGGACCCAGCTTCAACCCCTCAAAATCTGCATGTCCAGACAAGGCATCTAGGTAAAATTCAATTTTTGCTTTTTTTTTTGTCCAGATCTGTACATCTGAGTGTTTGGGCCTTTAGGCCCAATTTTTGCCTGAATTGGGATCTAGGCATTATAGGAATAATCAGGGGTCCTGCCCTGGGGTACCAAAAGGCCAACCCCAACCCCAACCCCCAAGTACAGGGGTATGGGGTACAGTACCCCATGCAGGTTTACCCAGGGTCACTCACACTTAGGTAGCCTAAATACATTGTATATATGGCTGTGTGCAATCATTATCATTGTCACTGCTAGAGTTTAAAAGTCCAGTCCATAGGACTGCAAAAAGACCGGAAACTGGACTGGACCGGACCATTTGCAACTGGACTGCAGTTGCCAGTTGCCTACTTTTGAGAATGATAAAAAAGACCAGTTGCAACCGCATTATGTAAGCAATACATATATGGTATAAAAACCCCTATATTACAGGCTAATTTTGGCCTACAGTGGGTCTTAAGGGGTGTAAAATTGATCTTTTTGGATGAAATATGGCACAAATAAATATGTAATGACTTGTATATAATTACTACAGTCTATAAATAGTATTTAGATGCTATCTGACACACCTTTGATGTGAAAAACATCAATAAAATGCAAAAAAACCAGCTTTTTTAGTGGTTTGGACTGGTTTTTTAGTGGTTTTGGACCGGTCTTTTTGAAAACTGGTTGCAACCGCTTTGGACCAGTCTTTAAGCGGTCCATGAACCATTCCCAGGCTTCCAAAAGTGGTCCAGTCCGGTCCTCTTCCAAAAAAGGCAAAAAAATTGGACTGGACCGGACTTTTAAATTCTAGTCGCCGCATTGTGCCCACCTTGTCATCATCTTGCTGTGGCATTCACCATGCGAGTTGTGTCGTGCTGCAGTCAGCTCATCCTTGACATCTGCCATTCTCTCATTGTCATTGACATTGCACCATGGCCACCTTGTCATCATTGTCGTCTTCACTGTGTGCGTTGCATCATTGTCATGTCAACACAGGGCAGGGTGGTGGTGGTGGTGTTGCTGTCATGCTGCCATCATCACATCATGCCCACCACTGCCACTGCCACCTCATCATTGTCATCACATCATGTCCACCACCACCTCATCATCACCATCATTGACAGTTGTGTCATCATGGCATTTTCCATAGGCACCATGTTGCTGTTGTCATCGTGCTGGTGCTGGTGCCATCATTGTCATTGTCATCCATCAATGCACATGGTAGGGTGGTGATGGTCGTGTTGTGGCATTTGCCATGCATGTTGCGTCAACATCAACATCATGCTGGCATGGATGCACTGTCGTCATCATCAGCTTGCCATACCCATGCACTCATATAGTAGGACACATAAGCATCATGGTGAAGAGTAAGATCAGTATATGTTTACTTACCTGCAGATTGCCCATTAACAAATTAGAGGACAGGATAGACTGCAGATGAGGCTGATATAAAGCACCAAAGGAGGGCTGAAGTCACCTAATGGATCAGAGGCACTGAAAGACTGCAGATGAGGCCAAAACAAGGTGAAAAGGAGTGCTGAAGTTGCTCAAGGGAATTGTCCCAATTAGGACATCCACAAGATGTCAGGTCTAAGAGACGTATTACTGCCTACAATGGAAATGGGTCTGTAAGACCTCTATTGGTCCTGAAAAGAGCTGCCTGAGGTGGGGTACACTGGTAATGGTGGTGGTCACCACCATTGGGCATGCTGGTCATTGGACTGGTTGATAGTAGGGGTGGTGGCTGTCAACAATCAATGATGATTGTGGTTGTCAGCATCATCCCGGTTGTGGTCAAGTTTGAGGTGTCGACATGTCATCATTATTCATTGATGGTGAAGATGGCATGAGTGCTTGACTCAACCTGAGTCAAAGGGATGCAACTCCCTGGAGAGAATTAGCAGTGGAGATTAAGATACAGGGACTTACATGTCATCTGGGCCATCCACACATCCTGCAAAGTGTCTCAACAAAATTGTGTGTTGACGGTGATGCAGAAGACTCAAAATACAAGCTTACATAATTCAAGCCATGCCAAAGTCCTCTGAACTTCATCCAAACATGTGTGGACAAGGTATTTTCCGAATCTCATGCTTGTTGGCCTTAACCATGGATGTGGTACTTGTGTCCTTCTGGAGAGAACCGAGGGCAAGTGGGCAGCTTCATGATGAGGTAAGAGACACAGACTGTGTCTGTTGAAGTCGCATGTGCACCTGGCATAAACCATCAATGAAGTGCACACAAGACTATGGGAACTTTGACCCATATTAGTGTAGACTTAGTAATAGTCCTCTTTAGAGTAGATGTTACATGTCACATGACACACATGACAGTCACATGTCACAATATTTGTTGTATATAAACAGCAGACATTGCTGACATAATATAACAGCCCTTGACCAGCTACTGCTATCATCTCAGGTTGTGCACTCCACCCAACAGGTGAGTTGGAGTAGCAGTTCCTCTACATATATAGGTATTGCTTCAACAGGTTATGAGCCCTGTGAGCGCACTGTGTGCAGCAATGCACCAGACAGCACTCCAGCTCCCTGTAGTGTCGCTTTAACTAGATTGATGCTGTGGAGGACAGTGAGCTCCTAGTTGAGCCCTGCACAGCCACAAGGTGAAGTCTATTGATGACTTGTGCCAGACAGTGAGCTCCTTAGTTGAGCACCTGCATAGGTGAAGTTTGACGATGACTTGTGCTGGCATGACATAGTCAATGAGTTAGCTGTTGACAGAAGTGCTTTCACTAGCACTTAGGTGTTTCTTCTGTTCTTGTCTGTCCATTGTTGCATTCATTTGCTGACTCCATTGACTCCCAACAAACATGTCTAGCACTCTTGACAAGATGGTTCCCCTTTTCACTGGCTCCAACTGGCAGCAGTGGCATACTGCCATGCAGGCCTACCTTCGGGCACAAGGCCAATAGTTTGTTTACTTGAGTACTCAACCCACCAATGGCCACGACGACTGAAAGGACTGGGACGACAACACCGAGAGAGCACTTGGTAATATTACCTTGCACCTCACTCCTTTGATCCAGGTCGCTATCACTGACCTCACTACAGTTGAAGAGGTCTGGGACTACCTCAAGAAGAGTTTTGGTGCCCCCAGTATCAGTTCTGCCTACACTGAGCTTAGCAAGCTCCTCTCAATGACCATTCCCACTGGCTCCCATCCCACTCTGGCGATTACCAAGATGCTGAGCCATTTCACTTATCTCAAAGACGCTGGTTTCAACTTCCCTGCCCCTGTGCAGACTATGATTATTCTATGCAAGCTCCCTCCTACTATGGAGGTCATAGCACAGATTCTCAGCCAGACGTCCCCCAACAAGATTAAGAACTCGAAGCTGGAAGGTATCATGCATCAGGAAAAACCCTTAGTGCCATAATTGCCATAGATGGAAAACATTTGCTAATACATTACTATTTATGCAACTATGGTGCTATAGTAGCATATATCATTATTGGCACTATCTTTCGCTATTAATGACATGAATACTACTCTATATGCAATAAATGACAATTATTACCAAAGGGTTTGGTATGTGTACTTACTAACCCAGTTGTTAAGTAAAAATGAATTACACAGGTCCAGTACATTTGGGTTGTCCATGCTAATGGCCACACCTCTTTCCTAGGGGCAGTAGGGATTAACTGACATGCTTGCCTGATTGTCCTTAACAGGACTACGTCTCCAGATAATTCCCTAGGTTTACTTACTTTGTACATGTTGTGGTACTCCCCTGGTGTCTGAGATATCTTGTACTACTCCACATATGTGAGCTCCTCTCTTGGCCAACTACTTGGTGCTTCTGAAAGCAATATGGTGGTAGGCAACTTGAAAATAACACACAGGCACCCCACCTTCATTCCTGGAAAAGTATACTAAGCAAATCAATCCAAACATGATTGGAGTGACACCACCTTGAAGTCCTGTGGTTTCCGCTGCAGCAGAGTGAGCAACCACCACCATATCAAATCTTCCCTTTTCTCCAGGTTTTGCCTTGATAGTCTCCTTCCCCTCTTCACTGTCTACATCATTTCCCAGGTCATCCATCTGTAGCTTATAGCTGTGCCATACATCTAACCGATCAAGACCAAGGCCCAAGTCAGCATGTTGCAGCTGCGCATGGGGGATTGCTTGTCCATGGGGTAAGAGAGAGTTGAGAAAACGCTTGAGGTCTCTTGAGAAGTATGGCGCCAAATGAAGCTCCTGAATGATACTTATGGATTGAGCGTGCATCACAGGTTGCTTTGCTAGCACTATCCCCACCATCCTGATGAGTCCATCCAGATTAACATCCTTTTCCAGTCCTCGGGCCATGTATTGCCTGAACATCTCAATCTTCTCCTGCCTCTCCAGCCATTTGGTCATCTGAGGGATAGCATTCCTGGTATTGGATGCTCTCCAACCATCCTTGGCTAGATCTATATGGAGCCTCTCGAAAGCCTCAGTGTTATAGTTGTCCGTGGTCCCATACATTTTGATGCAGTCCATGTAATGGAGTAGGCTGTGGAACTTGGGTATGTTGAAGTGCTCCCTAATTCCTAGCAAAATGAAGACTTGCTTATGGTCATGGAAGAGGGTGAGGGCGTCCTCCATGTATTGGAGGGAATCATCATCATGGGAGGGGTACTACACCAAATAAAGGAAGTCCAGCAGAGCCCTGTAGCACATTAGGGCATCATTGGGGACTTTACCCACCAGGCAGCCTAGAAGCACCCTTGCCATTTGCTTCCTCTCTTTGCCTGATACCTGAGTCAACCTGGACCAGCCACACTTGAAGTGGTGGACACTGAAGCACTGAGGAAGGGCCTGGAGGCAACAATCAAGTTCAGATTCAGACATCAGGCTTGAGCACCACATAAGAAGGTATTTGATGATGCCTTGGTACAGTTGGTGAAGTACATCTTCAGTGATACATCCATGGATGCAGCAGAATGGCAGCTCCATCCAGAATGGCATTGTGACATTGCCTGACATGAGACAGCGCTTGCACTTGAGCCTAAATTCTCTGCATGACCTCGCTGATGCCTTAGCACTCCAGATGGTGTTAAGGGATCTCCTTCGCATTCTTGGCTCCCCTAGTGTCCTTTCTCCCAGTGACCCCTCTTTCTGTAAACATTTTGGGCATGTCCCCGACTTGAAGCATGTCACCAGACATTGCTCAGGGTAGTCAGTGACATAGCAGGCCAGGATCGGGTGGACTTTGCATACATGGCCATCTCCTCCCACCACCTCCATCCCTTCAATCCCTGCGTCAACTAAAGGGTCCAACACTAGTCGCATGGGCTTGTGAAAGAGTCAATGTGCCCTGGCTGCCTGCTCCTCCTTGGACAAGTTCGGGCCCATACACTTGTCCACCGGCAGGTACGCAATCAGCATGCAAGCCTTCTTGCTAGGTTTGCAGCGGATGGCACGAGGTATGTTGCTGGGTGTGAGGTATACTGGGTACACTTGCTGCCCACCCAAAAACTGTGTCAGCTGGGTTTTGTCCATTGCAATGATTACTGCCGCTGCACATGAGCCCTCGGGAAGTTTCGCCTACATGCAGATCAGTACTAATCCCTGTCTGAACATGTCTGTACTCACTTGTGTCTCTTCCCACCATGTACCCGTCCACATCTCATTGTATACCCTCTTGTCCTTATTAGCATTTGTGAAGATACATTTAGGCTTGTATACAATGTCTTTGGCCAGCGATGGGTCTCTGAGTAGAGTCTTGATAGCCTCAACAGGGGATCAGTAGTGCACCATGTATTTGTCTTCTGGTGCATCCTTGAAAGACAATGCAACTGACTTCCATTCTGCCCAAGCCGGAATATCCTCTATGAACCCAAGGAGCCCCCGAGTGTTGATGTAAGATAGATCTGCTTTGTCTACCAACTTGCGGGTGTGAACAGGTTAGCATCCATTGGTGAGATGTGAGACCTCATACCCCTGGAATGGCCAACAAACGGTCCAATTGCTTATGACCCACCTTGCTCTTGACAGCCCACTCTGCAACACGCCAATCTGTCTTGGAATCAAATGGTGCAAACCTCTCGTCCCTTGCACCCTCACCACCAAACATCCTTTTCCATCTCTCGTGCAGTGTGTCGTCAGTACATAGGATCCTCGCCATGTCACGATAGATGTCTTCCTCCTGGTCCTGGGGATGGCAATTCTGGTGGGTGACCCTGAGTCCTTCCAACTTATTCTGCCTGTAAGCTTGGCAGTGGACAGATAACCCCAAGTGAACCCTCAAGCCTCTGCCCATCCTCAAGGCTTTCTTGCAATTAGGACAGGTATGGGATTGCTGGTGATCACAAGGCATGGCTGCAGATTAAGTTAGACTCTATGTCACCTATAGCGAAAGATTTCTCAGTTTATTGCATGTTAAGCAAGTTGTTTGGTACAAATAATGATCATTTGGATCATTTATGGCACATTGCCAACATTCAATTAAAAGATGCAACAAAGGTCAACAAAGTACAAGTTCAGTAAACAAAATGTGATATTGATGACACACACAACGCACAGACCAGATATCACCTTCAATCAACATCTCTCAGAAACCTCTTCTTTGACTGAGAAGGTCCCACCCTCTTCCCGAGCACTGGTGTCTCTAAATTTCCTTTCTTCAGCAGGCCCATAAACTCATTGCATGTGCTCTCAATTTCTCCTTTGGACAGTGACCCTAACCTAACCCTAATCTTAACCCTCACCGGTGTGAGTCAAAGTGTGGATTTGGGTCAGAATAACCCAAACACAACACCAACAAAGGACTATGAAAAAGTGCGAGTGGTGGTTTACCTCTGCGGTGTCCAGAGAGGATGTGCTGAGGAGGGGGAGAGGGGATCTACACCAACAGGGTGATGCAGAC
>Ga0307518_10002636_pt1 | contig 13059 bp, 10 predicted proteins | sample 25_EM_MG_FD_203889 | JGI IMG/M metagenome (GOLD analysis project Ga0307518, IMG submission 203889) | Populus trichocarpa ectomycorrhiza microbial communities from riparian zone in the Pacific Northwest, United States - 25_EM | ecosystem: Host-associated > Plants > Roots > Unclassified | place...
GGTAAACAGAGTAACTTGATATGCATCAACTAACTCGTTAAGTTGGAAGACATTGTCTCTAGTAGTTACTTCATCGTTACCATCCTAAACAGCTTAGACATGGCCCCTTGGTTTAGTTTTCACTATGAATAACCAATCAACCCTAGAATTATTCTTTCTAAAAAAAAAGTGCATGTGTAATAAACTTATTGGCATTGCATGACAAAAACAAAGACATCATCAACGTTACAAAGTCTAGCCTTTATATTAATTTCTACCAAAAAATGGTGGGGATCTACTCTGATTTCTCTATCGGTGGTATCATCCTAATAGCATTTGAATAAAAAGTATTTATTTTGCTCGCTATGATATTGCAGTTCAATCACCTCTTCTAATTTCTCATAATAATAAACTTCAAACTCACTAGAAGTTCATCTCTTAACACAAACTTCATTATTATAGGTCTTTCCACCTTGACCATACTCTTCAGTATGGAAGACATATCTATTAACAAAATACTTATTATAGAACTTAACCTTTCTTTCAGGACCCAAACATAGTAAATTCAAATTACCATTAGCATCTCTTTCTATTTGAGAAACCAAGTACAAGATTACAACTGTTAATAGTTAAAGAGAAAGGTATAATAAAATTAAGTATAATGAGAGTTAAGTATTATTAAGTACTAGTTACGAGGAATTATACAATCTATCAATTTATGAGAGTATGAGAGAAAAATTGTTTAAAAATAACATGTTAATATTGTACTTACTAAATAAAAGATCTCAGTTCATTAAAGTTAAATAGCACATAATTATGTGCATATCTAAATTCGATTTCTATCAAGTATCTTCCCCTCACTATATTTTTTGATAAAGGCCATCTAAGATGGGAAGATATTGGTAAATTCCCATTAGAAGGCATTTTCTCACTGTCATCATGTCTTGGAACGCAATTGATTCTTGTTCTCAAGTGAGGCTTAAAACAATACAAAATAAATATTGATATCTTTTCAACTATATAAGCCTCGCATATCGAAGCTTCAATATTCGTCTTGTTTTTAACTTTTTTCTTAATGTTGAACAAATATTTGTATGGAATTAAATAAATGTTTTAAATTAAAAAAATAAAGACAATATAAATTTAATTAGGATGCATGTGTAATCCATAACCTCTCGAATGGATACATCCATTTATACCAGACATGGCCTCCAACCTTTGCCTTAAATGGTAAATGTATAGGTAGATGCTTTACTAAGTCGAAAAAAAATAAAGAGAATATCATCTGAAGTTTGCAAAATCTCTAGATGATATTTGTTTCAAGTTTCTCCATGTGTTGGTTATGCAACTTGTTAAAGCATTTATCTCTAAAAAACTGATTCATCTTCATAAGTATATCTCATATCTTTTTTGACAATAAATCCTGATAATTAGGTGGAAAAAGTGTTTGTATAAATACGTGACAATTATGACTTTTCATTCCATATAATCATCTATCATCCTATAAATTCACCAATTTAGATATGTTTGAAGCATATCCATCAGAAAAACACAGACTCTTAAGTCATTGGTAGCCAAGTAACTATGCATTCATCTATAAGGTGAAGCTGGCTTTGAGCTTTGCAACTCGTGACCCATCATAGACCAACTTCATATTGTTACAATGATAAAAAAAAAAAAAAAGGTATATCCATTTTAACCTTTATATTGTCCTTTGTCTTCCCTTTCACGTCCATCACTGTGTTAAAATTATTTTTAAACATGTTCTTTTTATATGTATGACATTTAGATTATGATGGAGGAGATTAGGCTTCCAATAAGGAAACTCCCAAAAAATACTTCGTTTTACTCAATTATAGGTCACACCAAAACCAAGAAACTTTTGTGTATCGGATTGAAAGCTAAACACAATGCCCTCATACTACAAGACCACATCATACAATTCTTCATCTAACGGTATCGATAGTGCAATATTCATTTCAACTTTACCTACAAAGAAGTCATTTTTGTTCTTTATGTACTTGTGATCAGTTGGCAAAAACCTATAGCAGCAATCAAAAAAAGACTTTTACCAAATTTTGTTCAAGCGAAAGCCTTGTTATTTTCCATAAAGTATGGGCATGCTAATTTTCTATATGTGCTCCAACCAGAAACCATCTCATACGCAGGAAAATCATTAATAGTCCACATCAAAACTGCCTTTATCTAAAAATTTCACTTCCTTGAGATATCATACGTCAAAGTTCAAGATTAAAATCTATATTCCTACCTAGACTATTAGGATCAGGTATAACCGTAGATACGAATATGAACTCCGACCTCATACACATCTTTGATGGCAAGTTATAAACCATGAGTATTATTGGCCAACAAAAATATGGTGCAAAAAATGATCCGAATGGATTGAATTTGTTTGTATATAACCCAACATGTATGTTCTGTTGTTCTATGAGGATGCACCATATTAAATCACTTCAAGGATTCACCGTCAAAAGGATACATCATGAATCCATCTACTGTATCATGTGAATGATGTCATGTTATGCACCCAACAGTCTTTGAGACATGAATAACATTTACAATCTAGGAGTGATTGAGAAGTATTTTAGTTTTTTATATACAAAAAAAGTCTTTCCCCTGCCAGTTTTGGGTTTATATCGAGCATGCCCATAAGTTTTGCACTCAGTCAAATCTGTATTTTCAAGATAGTACAAAATGCAGAAGTTTGATCAAATGTCAATTTTTTTGTATCCTAGGCCAAAGGATTTTATCATGGATTTAGCAACATATATGTTCTCTTTCAGCCTATTTTCTTTAGGTAAAATGCTTGTCACTCATTTGATGATTTTTTCATAACTGGCCACACTCAGCCCATGATCTGACTTGATAGTGAACATTTGTGTAACGACTAATAATTTACTGTGATTTGTACACCCATCCCATAATGGTTCGTGAGAATCTTTTAAAAGTTTAAAAATCATGGTTGTGTCTGCATTTAGTTCTTTATCTACGATTGAACATTCACATGTATAACCCTGATTCATTCTCAGTGCATTCATAACCATACTCCTATAACAATTACTATTATCATCTACAACTTCATGCACGTTGCTAGAATTAAAAGTTGACTCAATTATCTTTTCCACCATGGTCTCGTAAGGAACATATGGTTCTCTATGTGCAAACCAACACAAATATTTTCCCACGAACCATTTTTATAGAAGATGCATTGTAATAACATCTGGATTAAGAAACTTTTTATTTTTACAACTCTTACATGGACATCTAATATTGCCTTCACTAATATTTTTCGGATTAGATAATGCATAATTAATAAAACCCTCAACATCATTACAATAATTCATCATGTGCAACTCTTTAGGTAAAACTCAATACATTCAAGAACAATCACTCATTACTTATATGAAACCTTTATAGAGTATTGATAACAACATGTTTTAATTAATAATGTTAACTAAATAAATTATCGATACCCAATTAATTAGCTATAATTGGTTGAATTCAAAATTATTCAATCAATTTTAATAGTACCATTTAATGATTATCAATTTTCTCTAAAAAAATCAAATTCCTCCAAATTTACCTAAATTTTCAACTTAACAATAAAATTAACAAAATGTGAAACGTACCCGTTAAATAACCCATTATTTATTTCATTATAAAACACCTAAGTTACAAAATCAAAACTCAATTTTATCATAAGACAAACAAATACAATTTTCAAAATCTCAAATAAACCCTAACATGTACAAATCATACATTCATACAACAAATTTCTATAGGAAAAAGATATAAAACAAGTAAACACACAAACAAATTATATATACTACTTAGAAATGCCAAAACAAATAACATAAAAAATAGGTCAAACAAAAAAAAAGAGTTTTTGCTTACTTGATGTGGCGAATCTTTAAAAATAATTTAACCAGAATAAGAATACTAACAGATTAAGAGTTAGGGTGGTCAAATTTGTGATGATGAGAGCTTAATTGTGATAAAATAAGGGTGAAGAGTGTTTTTTCTACATAAAAAAGGGTAGAAGAATAAGAAATGGGGGAGAGGGGGAGGGGGGTTCATCTAGAAGGTTATGACTTAAATATTATCGATGATTATATTTCTTTGATAATTTTGTCTGTAATACTGACACATCATATTTTCATTTTTTTTCATTCCTTGATTTCAAACTCTAATTTCCATAATATTCACCAATAGATATTTTTTGTCTATGAATACTAATGGAAATAGCGATGTCATTTTCTGTCGGTAAATGTAACCGTAATTTACCAACATTATCTTTTTTTATTGGTATTTTTGTTTGTATTTGACAATTGTTTGGTAATGAAATAGGAAGTGGAAAACAATATTATTTCAAGAATGAAGAAAGAAGTCATATGTAACAACCCCAATATTTACACATAATTACCATATAATTTTCTTATTATTATTCCATTTATTAGGTGAATGTTTTTTCGCATTCACGAATTTACATTTTCAATTATGAAAAATGTACCGAAATTTTGATAGAATCTCCTATTTACTATAAGATCCTAAGTTATTAACTAAAACCTATATCACTTTAATATTCATCAAAACACAACTTGGACATTGTCCAATCATCCTGGACTTATCACATCAATGGATTAGAATACCTATAATCTCATCCACCAACATTTTCACCATCATAATTCATTTATTACAAGTGTACAAATATGCAATTTATAATAAAGCATCATAGATTAATTACATACATTCATAATTCTATCATAACAAAAGAGTTATAATATCATAAAAGTCTATTAACATATTCAAATTTAAATAGCTTAGTAAGCATAAGGATTCTTATTATTTACATGCCAAATTTAAATTATAAAAGAAATACAGTTTATATATTTATTTAATTTAACAAAAAGGATCTTAAATATCTATCAATCAGCTCGTAGCTATAAGGTACCTGAAATTTAATTCATCCCATAATAATAAAAAGTTACTTAGTAAGTTAATCTAACAAGAGAAACAACCTTATGTCATTATCCTCAATTTCTTTTCCAAACCAATTGATTCTAACAAACACATTATGAATTATGGTCATCCTCAACCCAATATTACTAACTCATTTACGAGTATACTCTCACCCCTTTTGAGTGTTTACTTTCATTTCCATTTCCGGAAAATATCTCATCACCAGTTAATTAAATCTCTCTAACCATTTCCCGAGCACTAGTTCCTTCACTAAATAACTAGTTCCTCTACCCATTACCAGGCATTATTCTCATTATTGGAAAGCTAGTTCCTTCGCCCATTTCCGGGCACTAGTCCCGTTAATAAGAAGATAGTTCATTCGCCCATTACCGGGGGAGCTAGTTCCTTCACCCATTACTAGATATTAGTCCCATTACTGAGAAGCTAGTTCCTTCATTTCAATTATTTATATGAAATAAAAACAATTTTTTACATTGATAATTGATTAACTCTTTAAAACTAGATAAATAAAAGGATCAAGGTGTTAACACCTATCTGCCATTAAAGCTCTTGTCATACCTCAATGTTGCTGCACAGCTCCTAAGGCCTCTCTTGTATCACAGGTATACCACATTATTTATAAACCCTAGGATATATAAAATGAAAAAAAAATATAAATAATAAAATCATTAGGATTAAATTGTAATGTATGAAAAAAAATGATGAAAAGAATAAATTTGAAAAAAAAAGTGTTAGGAGGATGGAAGAAGAAAAAGGTTTTTGGCTGAAAATGTCAAATTTTCCAATAGCAAAAGTAGTTTATTTGTATTGAGAAATGGCTAGACTAATTTGTTGAACTGGTCAAAACGTTTCCCAAAACGGTTAGACCGTTTTGATTATTTTCTCTGTAAAACTAAGGGGGTGTTGTTTTGGGAGAAGAGATAATGTTTTATTTTTCTTATGTTCTTATACTTCTAAAGGCTAGAGAGTGAAAATAGAGTGTTTTAAGAGATAAAAACACACTCACTCTTGAAATTAAAAAATATCAAAGAGAGAAAAGATTGAGTTAGAGAGAGAAGGTGAAGAAAAAAAAGAAAAAGGGGGAAAACATGGAAGATTTTGATTGGTTGGGGTTTGAAGACTCGATTATCATTCGGTAAGGAGTTCTAAACCTAACCTAGCAATTTCATATGAAATGGATAACAATTAAGGTTGAAATCATGAAATTGATGCTAGGGTTTAAAGTGAAATTTTAAGGAAAATGTAAGTTGATTATAAATTGATAAATTGGGTTAGATTAAGTTGTGTTGGGTGTTAATTTAGGTAGAAATAATGAAGGAAACCATAGGGTCCTTAAAGGCCCAATGACTAGTCATTGAGGGTTACATTGCATAAAGTAGAATTATATGTAGTTAAGTGATATTGTAATAGATTAATGTATATATGTTGAAGGAAATGATTTTAAAGGAGTTTAGTTACGTTACATAGATTGACTTAAGTTTTTACGTTGTTGAAATTTAGGAAGAATTATTAAACCTAAAGATGAATGTTATTGTGTGTTTGACTTCTCATGCAAAGGAATGATACATCAAAAAATTGATGTGAATGCGATAATGTTTGTGTGATATGATACATATATGACTATGATTATATGAATGCGATAATGTTTGTGTGATATGATACATATATGACTATGATCATATGAATGCGAAACTATAGATGTTGATAACATTGTTATTGAGTTTTGTTAGAACTTTTTATGTGTTTGGAAGAACGTGTTAAGGCATTCATGAATTTTGTATGCCTAATTGGAAGAAATTTATATGTCTAATTGCTTGTTTAACTGTAGTTGTCCTTGATATGAGATTTAAATTGGAAATTGTTATAAAAATATAGTTTGAGAAGATATATGTGTATACAAGTTGTAAGAGTTTCTTTTGTTGAGATAATTAAGAAATTGGATTTAAGGGAAAATGAAAATTCAATGAGGATTGAATAAGAAATTAAGGTTAATATGAAAGAAATTGATTTAGAATATTGATATGGGAACGTACATGGAATGAAAAATAATGTGATATATTTATTGATACAAGAGAAGCCACGGAGTTATGCAGCCGTAACAAGTCACCACTAGAGCTTCTATTGCAGGTAGTGTCGTACATCTCAACCTTTTTCTTTACTTAGTTTATTACAATAGTTTTGATAATGCAATTATATTATATGTTAGAATTGAAACTTATTACGGAAGGAATTAGTTTTCGGTAATGGAACTAATGCCCGGTAATTGGCTACAAAAATAGATTCCTCGAAGTGGGAATAATGACAGGTAAGGGGTGAAGGAATTAGTTTCCGGTAATGGAACTAATGCCCAGTAATTGAAAAAAAAAATAGATTTCCAAAACTGGAAATAATATTCGGTAGAGGACGAAGGAATTAATTTCAGGTTATGGGATTAATGCCCGGTAATGGGCAACAAAATTAGATTCCAAGAAGTGGGAATAATGCCCGGTAAGAGGTAACGAAATTAGTTTCCGGTAATGGGCAACAAAATTAGATTTCCAAAAGTATGAATAATATCCGATAAGCGACGAAGAAATTAGTTTTTGATAATAGGACTAATGTCCAGTAATGGGTAACAAAATTAGATTCCAGGAAGTGGAAATAATGTCTGGTAAGGGGTGAAGGAAATAGTTTTAGGTAATGGGATTAATGCCCTTTAATGGGCAACAAAATTAGATTCCTAAAAGTGAGAATAATTTCCGGTGAGGGGCGAAGGATTAGTTTCCAGTAATGAAACTAATATCCAACAATGGGCAACGAAATTAGATTCCTAAAAGTATGAATAATGTCCGATAAGGGGTGAAGGAATTAGTTTCCAGTTATAGGACTAATGCCCAGTAATAGGCAATGAAATTAGATTCTCGAAAGTGAGAATAATGCCCCAGTAAAGAGTGAAGAAATTAGTTTTAGGTAAAGAGACTAATTCCCGGTAATGGGTGATAAAATTTAGATTTCTTGAAATGGAAATAATGTTGGTAAGAGGCGAAAAAATGAACAAATTTTATAGGCTAACATATGAACTCTATTGATTATTTAATAGAAGTTATTGATAATGTTGAGTTACAATTTAAATGTATTATTACGTTTGTTTTTCCTTGCTTGATAATTTTTATGATGTAATCTTAATTAATATTAATTACAGGTACCTTACAACCATGAACAAAATGATAATTATATTGGACATCTTAAGATGATTTTGTTTAACTTGTATTAGATCCCTTTTTTTATAGTGTATTGGAATTTGTAAGTAAATATTAAATTGTCCTGAAGTTTATGTAATTTTAAATTCAATCTAAACCTGTAAAATTATGATGTTGTATTAGTTTTTTTATTGTATCTGAATTAATTTATGCGTAATTGGACTCCTTAAATTTATTTTATAAATATTTGTATATTTTATTTTGATAATTTTATGTATGTAGTGAACCATAATGACATGTAACGGATATGATGTACATGATGTGGTGTGATAAGTCCAGGGTGATTGAACAATAAATGAGATGTGGATTAGTTGAATATTAAAGTGTAACAAGCTCTAATCGATAACTTGGGATCTCTTAGTATAAAGAAGACTCTATTGAAATTTTAGTAGATTTTACAATTTAATATTTCTTAGTAGAATGTATATGTATATATATATATATATATAAAAAAAAATCTCACTCTAAAAGTTATAATATTTCATAAGACATTAAGTATGAATACAAGTAAGTATTTTTTTTTTTTGGAGAATGTTACATTATTTATTATAATTATTATTATTTGTTTTTATACACATTCCACATAATAATTAAAATCCAATTTGATTTCTTTCAATTTAACCATCATTTACATTTCAATTCTCAACGAATTTTATTTCATTCTCTCCTTCAATCCATTTTCTTAGTTTACTCATCAAGAAAAACTTATAAAATTTCATAAACACACATGTATTACATCTTCACAATTTAATTCTTGTGTTAAAACAACTCTTTTTTTTTTGTAGCAAATGTAAGTGTCTAAGAGATCAAAAAATATACATTGCTGAAAAACCAGCAAGTTCAGATACAAGGATGAACAGAAAGGGAACATGCTCCCTTAAAGACCTAAACAACAACCACTGAAATGTAAAACCAGCATAGAAACAGACAATGGTTATGAGAGGAACCAAAAACAAGGTTCCTAACCTAACACAAAGCAAAATACAGGACAAAGTAGCATCCTAATAACCACAAATAGATCTTACAAGAAATAACAGAAACAGGGAACAAGCATCAACCAAAAGCTAGCCATGCAAGGCCAATCACCACTAAAAACTGGATTGAAGAACCACCAAGCCGGTGATCATCAAAGCAGGTTGCAAGCCGCTGAAGGATGAGTCGGCTACGGCAGCCACAATAGAACAGCAAACTCCCAGCCGAGACAAAGAAAGCCATGTGAAGGAGACAGATGTCCAAAGCACAGCCAAAGTCAAGAACCGAAGTCAACAATGGCAGCCAGCAAATGGATCTCCAAGCAATCACAGCCACATGCAAGAGCATGCAAATGCATTCCTTCCAAACGTCTAAAGAACAAAGAATGGCCAATCAGAGCACGCCCATCCATCCAAGATAAATGAGAGAGGCATAATGTTGGGACGTAACAACATGCATGTGCCAAGCAGAAGAAAAAGCAACCAACCCGATCATGAAGATTCAACTCCCCAAGGTCACTAACTACCGAGGGGACACCGAGGGATTCGCAACAACCAGACAGAAGAGGCCTGGCCAAAGCCACCACCTTCATCATCAGCACATCAAGGGAAATCCCACCAAGCAAGCCAAAGACCCATAACCAGCACAGGAGAAGCTAGTAGAAGCATAGCAACACAACATATCAACAGCCAACATGAAGAGAAAAATGATCCTGCTCGTGGAAATGGAAAACTAAGAAGAACAAAGTTTGGAGTTTATGGAATAGAGAAGGAATAAAAGTGTTTTTGCTGTTAAATAGTCTTTTGTTCCTCTCCTCCCAGATTATATAAACAAGGAAACAACTCTTAAACAAGTTAGAAGTTAGCCAACCCTGGCCCATCTAACTTAACCATCAAAAACACTATTTCTTATTTTAATTATAGCTAAAATTATAAAATTCATTTTTAAATGTGGCTCAATTCTTATGAAAGCTAAGATTTCAAGCTACATCTTTACTAAGGGATGGAAGCTCTGTTTTACCATTAACACGTCTAAATTACATGTTATCGTAACTTGTCAAACTGTCTTGTATAGTTTTTCAGCTTGACCTCCCCTTAGATTTTAACTCATATCTAGAGTTTTAAAACTTCAAATTAAGTAAAGTTAGTTCCACAAAGTTCTATCATGAACCCTAACATAAAATTCATGATTTTAGCATCAATTCTTAATCAAATGTATTGAGGCTTGCATTTTCAAGTTTAATACCCCTTACCTGGTGATAATTCAAGCTCTAAATCTTAACCGGTTAAAATTTTTCTCTTCCCTTTCTCTCTTCCTCTGCTGCCAGCAGTTGTTCTTATAATCCCTCTCTTCTCTTGATTTTTTTTCTTCTTTTATTAATGGATTTAGATGGTTTGATCCATAACCATAAAATCCTCTCTTAATTTCATGGTTTTTATAGGTTTTCTCTAAGGATTTTTTGATAAAAATGGAGTTTTCTGTCTCTTATTCTTTCATTCTTTACTGTCAGCCCCATAAAAGAGAGAAAGAATGGTTTTTATATCAACTTTTTTTTTTCATTTTGACCACACTTCCTCATATTATCTAAATTTATCCCCATAACTTTTAATTGATTTTCTCCCTTTTATTTAGTGTCAACATTTTTTTTTAGTTTTTCCCTTGATATTAAATTTAAATTTTCTTAATTTTAATTTAACTCATTTTATCTCTTATTTAAAAAATTTAATATTTCAAGAAAAATTAGCCAAGAGTTTACATTCTCCCCTCCTTTAAAGAATTTTATCCTCAAAATTCAAATTTCCTTACAAGGATTTAAGAATAACTCTTGAAACTTTCCTTTCATCTTTGATTCTTTTTCCCAAGTTTCTTTTTCAACCTAAAAACTCTCCCACAATATCTTTACCATATGAATCTTTTTACTTCTTAACTCTTTTTCACTTTGGTCCAGAATTTTTATTGGCTTCACCTCCAGGGTCAAATCTTCTTTAACCTTTAATGAACTTGTGGTAGCACTCAATAAAGGTCCACATCAGCCTTTCACAATAAGGAAACATGAAATACATCATGTGTCTTTACCAATTATAAGGGCGAGGCCCTATTTGTATGCTACCGGTCCAATTCTTTTCACTACTTTGAAGGGTGCCAAATATATTTTCATATCAAACCGCAACATATGCTTTCAAGGAGTAACTTTCAAATACACCATATCTCTAACATCAAATTTAAGAGGTCTCCTCCTAACATCTGTAAAACTCTTATGCCTATTCTGAGTAGCCTTCATTCTATCTCTTATGATTTTCACCTTCTCTGAAGTAATCTGTACTAATTATGGTCTCATCAACTTCCTATCACCAACTTCCTCCCAACAAACAGGGGTTCTATATTTGTTTTGCCATACAATGCCTCATAAGGTGTTATCTCTATCATAGACTGATAATTATTGTTGTAGATGAATTCTACAAGTGACAGGTGTTCCTCCCAATTTTCCCTAACTCCAATATACAAGCCCTCAATAAATCATTTAAAGTTTAGATTGCTCTCTTTGATTGCCCATCTGACTAAGGATGAAATGCGGTGCTCAAATTTACTTTTGTCTCTAGAGCACATTAGATATTTGGCCATAATCGTGAAGTGAATCTAGGGTCTTGATAAAAAACAATCAATATTGGTACCCCATGAGATCTCACCACCTCATTCACGACAATCCACTCCAAATTCTTTTTTAAAAAATATTTGATGACAAACATGTCATCTGCCTAGGTAGGCAACATGTCATCTTCTCAACCATGTCAGGCCATCTAAGGTGACCAAGAAATTGAGTTCCAAGATATTTTGACCTAAAAACCCCAATATTTTACCATCTTTTTTTAAAAAACACAATATTATCCTTAATTGCCCTATTTGTAAAGTCAAAACACCTAAAATTGGTGTAAATTCTCAAAATCAAATCAAATATAAAAAACCCTTATCGAGCCTTAAACTTTTTTTTTCTATAAAGATTAAAGTTTCAAACCACTTCCATGTAACTCTCTTCTCAAAGAAGAGTCCATTGACATTGGATTTTTTTAGCAGTCGAAATATAGTTGGTCAAAAACTTCTCTCACCTCTTTCTTTTATGATAACCTCTCTCTTATCTCTATGAATATATGGATTGAAAAGTAATGAAAATAAAATTCAAAATTGAAGTGTAAAAAATAAAAATATAGGAACCAACTCTTTAAAATAGAAACTTTAGGGACTAAAATATTTAAAATCATTGTTCCCTAATTGTAATGTCCATAAAGCTCCATAGTGTAGGAGAATAGTGAGTTTCACTACACAAAACTTTCAATTTTTTTAGTATTTAATTATAATACATAAACTAGTAAGGATGTTTTTACAAAATCATATACTTTAAACAAAGTTTTTGCTTTTATATAAGGTGATTAAGGTTTGTATGGTGTAAATGAAAAAGTGAAGTCAAATAACTATTGGGTTTCTCGAAATACATATACGTAGCAAAGACAATAAATTTAAAAAACAATTAGGAGTCCTAAGATCCTCTTAAACAGATCTTGGGTTGTTTATGATTTATACGAAGATTTCCTGAAGATCAGATGTTTTTTTTTTGCTTTGAATAATTGCTTCAAAGTTAAGTTGATACAAACCACAAGTCGTCCAAGTTTCTGACTTCTAATGGTAATTCACATGAACCACCGGTGAAAAATCTTCTAAACCCTTTTAGGAGAGAGAGATTGTTATGCCTTTGAGTGCTAGCTTTTTTTTTTTGTAACTTTTAGGTGTTCTGTAACTTATGTAGTTTTTGTAATATTTACTACACAAAAAATAAAAGGTCTGCATTCTATTTTTAAGGAAACCTAAAAACCCT
>Ga0307518_10002637_pt1 | contig 13057 bp, 7 predicted proteins | sample 25_EM_MG_FD_203889 | JGI IMG/M metagenome (GOLD analysis project Ga0307518, IMG submission 203889) | Populus trichocarpa ectomycorrhiza microbial communities from riparian zone in the Pacific Northwest, United States - 25_EM | ecosystem: Host-associated > Plants > Roots > Unclassified | place...
TACATCTTTTTTAATTTTTTAACATAATAAAATTATTTTTTACCACAAGAGTCAATAAAATTTAAAACTGTTGACTAAGAGCTTTTTTGACATTTTATAATATTTATAATAGTAAAAATACTTTTTTGTCTTCAAGATATAAAAAAAAAGAATGGGTTATTGGATAAGGGTATTTCAGATTTTTTTCAATTTTTATATATGGTAAAATAACGCTTTTAGCCTCAGAAAAGACAAAAAAGAAGCTTTGTCTTTGGGGGTATTTTGGTATTTTTACATGGATATTTTGTGTAATTAAGAGGACCATGGAGGCGTTTTAGTATTTTTCACGTTTTATTTGTTATTTTTTAATCGAAAAGCTACTAGAGCGTATTCCTCATGTCCTAATGAATGGACGACGCCCACACCATTAAGAAGGTAAATATTATGCTTTTTGATGACCAAATCTGATTGTCCACCGTCTAACTAGATGCGTAGTTGTGCCCTCTTTCATATTGTGTGGTGCATGTAGAAAAATAATGGATGGATTGTCGTCGGTGATCGATTATTTGTGTTTTTTCTTTCTTTTCTCTCTCTTGACAACTAAAATGCACAATAATTATCCTCTTTGTTTATTGTTTATTAATCATGCATGTTTGTCATTCTCAAGGTGTTTGGGTCTGACAACCCTGTGTAAGTGTATTATGGATCAAGACACAATCCACTAAAAACTTGCATAGTGGATTTTTCAAGCTCTAAAAGTTTGGGATGAGGCTAATGTTGTCTTTTCACATGAAGTTAAATTAACATTTTGCCTTTTGGTAGAAAAAATTGAAGCCCTGGTTAAAATACATCTTTAGTGTTGAAAAAGAAAAAAAAACTTTGCATATACAAGTATTTTTGTTCTTTCACACTGTTTTTTGTGTAATTTTCTGTCATGTGGTGATGATAATGAATATCTGTGGCTCAGATTATATTTTATTTATTATTAATCTTAAGTAAAAAAATTATATATTTATAAATTATTTATTGGATTTTAAATATCTAATGAGTTTCTACTATTTATTATTATTTGTCGGATTTTATATATATATTTTGGCGGGTTTCAGGTTAGGTTCGACAGTATTTATACCCTACCCAAAATACCAAAATACTCACTCATTATCTATTAGGTCCAAAAAATACTCACTCATTTGAGTCGGGTTGCGTCAGTATCTATCGGGTTCGAATTAAATTGATATCACTAGTTAAAACCATTCGTGTGTGTGTATTTATTTATATAATATAAATATATATCTTGGCAGGCTTCAGGTTAGGTTTGATAGTATTTATACCCTACCCAAAATACTCACTCATTATCTATTAGGTCCAAAAAATACTCATTCATTTGAGTCGGGTTGTGTCAGTATCTATTGGGTTCGAATTAAATTGATATCAGTGGCTAAGACCATCTCTTTGTCCTGGTATGAGAAAAAAATAAAAATAAAAAACTAATTAACTAAGAAAACAATATTTGAAAAAACTTAATCAAGAAAGAAAACAAAAAAAATTAATTAGAAAACTGAAAAAAAAAGGTCCAGTTTGATTTTAGTTTAAGGCTTCTAAACTAGTTGAACCAAACCGAACCAAATCTTTTAGAATTAATATAAAAGATATTATTTATAATATGGTTTCGTAACAATCGATACAGAAATGTTCTATTTTACAAAAATAATAATAAAAAAAAAGCTTGTTGTTTATAATGGCAATATACCTTCTTCTTTTTTTCGTTTCTTTTTTTTTTTTTATCTCAAGCACTTAATATTTCCATCTTTTTGTTAAAACATGAAGTTCTTATTGTTTCTAATGTATATTATTTCTAATGTATAAAAGACAACATGTCCAGTTTTTGGATAGGCTTTGCTTGCAAAAAAAAAAAACTTTTGTGATTCATTTATATATATTATCGAGTATTTGCAATTATTTATGTATTTTATGAGTCTATTTTGATTTTTTCTCTTATTCTAAAAACTCAAGTGAATTTAGCCATAAAAGCCTAAAAAACCTCACTAAAAAACTAACAGATTTTGCTAGTTTTCTCTTTAAAAAATAACTTAACCAAAATTAGTTAGTTTGAACATATTGCCTCTTAACTCTGATTATATATATATATAAAAGATTCAATTTGACTTTATATTTTACTAAAAACCAAACCGTACTGAACACTCTTACTCCTTGCTACTAGCTATATTTAAAATAGCTAAAAAGTTATTTTAGCTAACTCTTTAAAAAATATGATGAATATTATTATTATTTTTTGTTTTGTAAATAATATATAAGATAAATATTTAATTGTATGTTATTTTATGTTATTAATTCCTTTCAAATTACGTTAAAGAATTTTCTAATTATTTAGTGACACTTGAAAAAAAATTAATTTAGTAGAACTTTTTTAAAAAGGGAAATACATACACCTAAAGAAATAATTAAAATTTAAGATGAAATTTTAAAAACAAAGAGGACTAAATCAAATACCTCAAAACAATAAAAGGACAATATATATTTTTTGCTGGGATAACTCGTTTTTCAAGATGAAGAGAGAGAAAAAAAAAAGAAAAGAAGAAAGAATGAAAGCAAAAAAAAAGTCAGTCAGAGCTAAATAGTCGTGCGCACCACCACACTTGCTACCTCATCTGGATGGGGACGCTGTGAGCTTTTGGACGCTTCTGTAATTGCAGAATTTTCACCTAACGCCTTCACATGCGCTATTGTAAACATGTAGAGTAGTCTTAAGCGTTGGCGCGTGCACTGCACATGCCAACAATGTTTTTTTTATCAAAAAAATTTAATAATTCATTTTAAAAGATGAAATTGCCCATTGTCCTATAATTACAAAGGGAACACAATGAAAAGATAAATAAGCCCTTTGACCTAAGTTTAGAATTTTTTATTCTAGGTGGTGTAACCAAGTAACTACGTTGTGCATTTATTTTTAAAATATTAATTACTCTTTTTAAAAGATAAAATTACCCTTATATTTATCCCATTATTATTATTGACTACATTGAAAATACGAATAAGTTTTTAGATCTAAATTTAAAAATTTATGATTCAATGAGTAGCCAAGGAAATTGATTGAGTAGTTTGAAACAAAAAGACGGATTCACCCCTCAAGCAAATGTAGATTTATTTTGATTTCAAGGGTAAAATTAAAAAGTAAAATGACTTTTTTGACATCAATAAATATTACAATGACCAATTGACCCATTGGTCTTTATACAATTACAAAACTACCCTAAAAGCCTAGCAAATAAGTTTTCTTAAAAATATTAAAATAATCATTATACCATTCTTGCACTGAATATATATATATATATATATAGAGAGAGAGAGAGAGAGAGAGAGAGATCACCACCACCGATCGTCTTTTAATGTTCATTTTCATGTTCTATCCTTCAAAAATAGAATCCAATCATGCTTTTGCTTGTGCTATGCGAGGACAATAAACAAAATCAGAGTATAATCATGAAAAATGATTGGAATTTCTTTCATGAACAAGTTCTTACACGTGATTAGTTGCTTGTAGCCCTATGAATTCGCAAAAAAAAAAATGTTTATAAAAGCATTCTCATCGCTTTACATAAAGGTTCACCATTAATCTTTTGTTTTTTATTTCATAGCTTTTTCTAGCATTTTCATTCATAAATTATTGACACCTTCATTATATAATAATTTTCTTTTCGTTTTATTTAATGATTCCTCAATTTATCTATGACATCTATATCTTTATTCATCTAATTTTTTTTTTACCACTGCTATTAATAATATGATATGTTTATCCTTGTAGAGAGGAATGGTACGTGGGTATGTGCATGTAGTGGAACACGTACGTGGGGGTGAATGAGGAATGGGTCTTTGTTGGTTGCTGGAAACTAGTGTAGTGGGAGGAATATTTCCTTATTGTTAGTTTTGTATTGTTAGTGCTTTCCTATATTTAAGCAAGTTGTTTATGGGCTATAAAATATAGCCAATAGGTTGTTCTGAATTATGTAGAAAAAAATAAATAACATCCTACCTACTCTTGCCTCTTCTTCTCTTCTTCCCTGATTCTTTTATGATTGTTTGTAAATTACCCATCAATTGGTATCAAAGCTTGGTTATGCCATGGACACCAGAGGAAAATCTAACACTGAGTTCCGTAGTGAGGTCAATGAAGCTTTAGCTAGACACGAATCCAACTTCGATCAGGTGCATGGCACTCTACAAACTATACTGACTGAGTTACAAGCCTTGCGTGTCTCTAGGAGTCCAAGAATGAATCCTTCAAAGTTGAACCCATTTGCTCCTGCTGAATCATCAGGTCACAACTCAGGAACCCATCAATCCTCACTTAAACTGAATTTTCCAAAGTTTAGCGGGGAAGATCCAATGGGGTGGATTTACAAATCTGAGCAGTACTTTGAATACAACAATATTTCACATGTCCAACAAGTGTCGCTTGACTCCTTCCATCTAGAAGGAATAGCCTTACAATGGCATCGATGGATGACTAAATTCCAGGGACCATTAACATGGGAGGAACTAACCAAAGCCATTCTCTGACGTTTTGGTCCAACTGATTTTGAAGACCCCTTCGAAGCTCTTTCAAGACTCCGACAAACTACCACTATCGCAGCCTATCAAGAAGAGTTTGAAAAACTCTCCCATCAAGTTGATGGCCTTCCAGAAACCTTTCTCATTGGCCGTTTTATTGCAGGTCTAAGAGATGACATCCGCCTAGATGTCAAGATTAAGCATTTGGCCACACTATCTTAAACCATCGGTGTCGCAAGGTTGATTGAAGAACGAAACCAACATCAAAAGATGGTGATACACCCTTACCGGACCCAACCAACTACAGCCATAGCAAAAACAAGCGTGAGTACTATTGTAGGGGTACTTGGACCTCTACCAAATTTGCAAAAGAACATGAACTCAACATCAAATGTCAGACAAATTTCCAACCAGGAAGCACGAGAAAGGCAAGAAAAAGGCTTATGTTACTATTGTGATGAGAAGTTCATTCCGGGTCATCGCTGCCAACGACCCCAATTATTCATGATTAGTGATACAAATGATCAAGATTCTGAGGAACAATCTGAGGTACTACAAGCGGCAGAGGACCAAGAAGCTATTCCTGAAATTTCCTTACATGTAATTGCAGGTACAGCTCATCCTCAAACCTTTCGGGTGATAGGAAGATTGAGGAGTAAAGAAGTCATGGTATTGATAGATGGTGGAAGCACACACAACTTTATTGATCAATCCATGGTCAACAAATATGAGCTACCTATGGTTCCTAATAGAAAATTCCAAGTGACAGTAGCTAACAGGGAGAAAATAGATTGCATAGGGTTGTACCCATCGCTCACCATCATGATACAAGGACAAATTGTTACAGCAGACTATTTTATTCTTCTGGTAGCAGCGTGCCTAGTAGTGTTGGGAGTGCAGTGGCTTGCGACACTAGGTCCGGTGGAGACAGATTATAAAAGGCTCACCATGTCTTTCAAAAAGGATGGGAATTTATGTGTTTTTCAAGGGTTGAAACAATCAGGACTACAAGTTTCGACAGAGAAGGAATTCAATACTATGTACATCTCTAGCCAATTCTTTGCTATAATTCCAGTAGGCTCCATTACCCAACCAAATTCACATCCATCTGAAATAGCCCAACTCTTATCCAACTTCTCTCACGTTTTCAATCCTCCTACATCCTTACCACCTAAACGGTCACATGACCATCAGATTACGTTGCAGCCCAACGCCCAACCAGTTAGTGTAAGACCTTACAGATATCCATATTATCAAAAGACAGAGATCGAACGAATGGTGAAATAGCTATTACATGCAGGGTTCATACACCCCAGCCATAGCCCATTCTCCTCACCGGTCTTATTGGTCAGAAAAACAGATGGGGATTGGCATTTCTGTATTGACTATAAGGCTCTAAATGATCTTACCATCAAGGATAAATATCCTATTCCAGTCATCGATGAACTTCTCGATGAATTACATGGAGCAAAATTTGTTTCCAAGCTCGATCTTCATGCTGGTTATCACCAAATTAGAGTACATGAAGATGACATTCCAAAGACGGCATTTAGAACGCATGAAGGCCACTACGAGTTTGTTGTCATGCCGTTTGGACTTACCAACGCACCTGCAACCTTCCAAGGACTTATGAATGATCTCTTCCATCCTCACTTAAGGAAATTCATTCTTGTCTTCTTCGATGACATTTTGGTGTATTCAAAATCTTGGAATGATCATTTGAGTCACCTACACACTGTTTTGACAATCTTGTCTACTAACAGTTTATTTGCAAAGGAATCTAAATGCAGGTTTGGGGTTACTTCAGTTGATTATTTAGGCCATGTCATATCGGAACAAGGAGTTTCTGTCGATTCGTCCAAAATTGTAACAGTTCTAGAATGGCCAACTCCAACCACAATTAAAGGAGTCTGAGGATTTTTGGGTTTAGCCGGGTACTACCAAAAATTTATTCGGAATTTTGGTGCCATTGCTGCTTCCCTCAATCAGTTGTTATCAAAAGATGGGTTCAAATGGAACGACATGGCATAAAAGGCATTCAACGATTTAAAACAAGTATTAACATCCCCTCTAGTTTTGGCTTTACTAGATTTTACACAACCGTTTGTCATTGAGTGTGATGCTTGCGGAATTGGTATAGGCGCTGTGCTTTCTCAAAACAATCATCCCATAGCTTACTTCAGTGAGGCTTTTAAAGGTTTTGCTCTAACTCTCTCAACATATGAAAAAGAGATGTTAGCAATTGTGAAGTCAATTAAGAAATGGAGACCCTATTTGCTTGGAAAACCTTTCACTGTGCGCACAGACCAACAAAGTCTCAAATATTTGTTGGAGCAGCGCATTACTACACCGGCTCAAACCCGTTGGCTACCAAAGATTATGGGATATGAATATATCATTGAGTACAAGAAAGGAGTTGACAACCAGGTGGTTGATTCTCTCTCACGGGTAACTGAAAACAAAGTCTCAAATATTTGTTGGAGCAACGCATTACTACACCGGCTCAGAACTCGTTGGCTACCAAAGATTATGGGATATGAATATATCATTGAGTACAAGAAAGGAGTTGACAACCAGACAGTTGATTCTCTCTCACGGGTAACATAATTTCAGTTTCTTTCAATTTCTACTCCACATGTTGATTGGTGGCAGAAACTTCAAAATGAAGTAGCAAATGATCCATTCTTTAAGACCTTGGTTGACAGTACATCTCACACTACTGCATTTTTATACCGAGATGGAGTTTGGTTCAAAAAGGGTAAGATTTATTTGACTCCGACTTCCGCTTTGCTTCAAAATATCATTATGGAATGTCATTCTTCTCCTACATGAGGACATTTTGGATATCATAAGACGCTATCCCAACTCAAACAAAGTTTCTCTTGGCCACAAATGCGTGGGACAGTCAAAGAATTTTTGAGAAGTTGTGATGTTTGTCAATGGTATAAAACAGATTCCATGCGACCTGCGGGATTACTTCAGCCATTGTCAATTCTTGAAAGGGTATGGACTGATATATCCATGGATTTCATTGAAGGGTTGCCACCATCCAGTGGTTATACGGTGGTTCTGGTTGTTGTTGATCGTTTGTCTAAATATGCACATTTTATTCCCATAAAACATCTATATACAGCTGCCACGGTTGCACAGGCTTTTGTCTCTCACATAGTCTGACTGCATGGAATCCCAACTTCCATAGTTAATGACCAGGACCGATTATTTATTAGCTCTTTTTGGCGAACCCTGTTTTGGCTTCAGGGAACTAAGTTATGCATGAGTTCAAGTTACCAGCCTCAAACCGACGGACAAACGGAGGTGATTAATCGCGTCTTGGAGCAGTACTTGAGGTGTTTTGCAGGGGACCAACCACGCAAATGGATTGACTGGATTCCATGGGCAAAATTTAGCTATAACACCTCAGTCCATTCAGCTACCAAAATGACACCTTTTAAAGCAGTGTATGGAGTTCCACCTCTAAATTTATTGATGTACGTTCCGGGGACTTCCAATGTACAGGCTGTTGATGGATATTTGCGTAATTGAGATGCCATCCTGTGTGAGTTGAGAAAGAATCTCTCATTAGCTCAAGCACAGATGAAATGTCAAGCGGATCAACGGCGCTGTGAGGTCATCTATGAGGTAGGCAACTTTGTATACCTGAAACTGCAACCTTACCGACAGACATCGGTGGCATTTCGCAGCTCTTTGAAGCTATCACCCCGGTAATTTGGTCCATATCAAATCACAGAAAGAGTTGGACCAGTAGCTTATCGATTGGCTTTGCCTTTGAGTTCTTTGATTCACAACGTCTTTCATGTTAGCATGTTGAAAAAACATGTTGGCCCCGTCACTACCATCTCTACTCAGCTTCCTCCTGTGACCGATGAAGCCAACATTCTTCCTCAACCTGAGATAGTTCTTGATTGTAGAGTCATTCAAAAAGGCCAATACCATCTCAAGGTTGAAGTTCTCATTAAATGGAAGGGCGCCTCAGAAGATGATGCCACTTGGGAAGATGAACGCCGCTTGGCTAAGTCCTATCCTGCATTTCCTTGCGGACAAGGAATCTTGAGGGGGGAAATTGATATGTTTATCCCTGTAGAGAGGAATGGTACGTGGGTATGTGCATGTAGTGGAACACGTACGTGGGGGTGAATGAGGAATGGGTCTTTGTTGGTTACTGATGGTTGCTGGAAACTAATGTAGTGGGAGGAATATTTCCTTATTGTTAGTTTCATATTGTTAGTGTTTTCATATCTTTAAGCAAGTTGTTTACCTTTCCCAGTTTAGTAGGCTATAAAATATAGCCAATAGGTTGTTCTGAATTATGCAGAAAATAATAAATAACATCCTTCCTACTTTTGCCTCTTCTTCTCTTCTTCCCTGATTCTTTTATGGTTGTTAGTAAATTACTCATCATAATCTAACATATTTAAAGTAGTTTATTATTTAAACTATTATTGTTTAGCTGTTCTTGAACCTTTTTCTCCTTTGTTTTTTATGACACAATCAAAGCCATGACGACATCAATACATGAACTAAAAAACTACAACTTCAACCATCTAGTAGGTAGTCCAGTGGTAAGAGCTTGGGATCAAGGGGTTTGCTCCCCCTGTGGTCTCAAGTTCGAGCTCTGTGATTACTACTATGATGACCACTGGAGGCTTATATGGTCATTAACTTCAAGGCCCGTGGGATTCGTCGAGGTGCGCGCAAGCTGGCCCGAACACCCACGTTAATAAATAAAAAAACTACAACTTCAAAGTATTGCTTCAAGTTTGTGCCTATCGTTTTTTTTATATGATACATTCATATTATTTTAACTTTCTAGCATCTTATTCTTGGTTTTTTTATACATATTTTATATCTTACAATGGTTTACTTAACTTGTTTTGTACTTAATAATACTATTAAAATACAAAATATAAAAAGAAACTAAATGAAATATTTTATCATAATTTCAAGTAAATAACTAAAAGCACATTAGGGTGAGTCATTGGAGCTAAAAAGTGCAAATCCTTATTGCATTAGGAATCCAACTTGAACAAAGAATCCTAATGGGATTAGAATTGGTTAGAGCAAATCTAGCAAATTGGACCTTTGTGTACTTTTTGAAACATATATTAAGTTATAAGTGGAATTTTGTTGCTATTTAATTTGTGCAAAAAACTAAGCATCTCAAGTTTTTCATCCAGATAAGATAGAATGATATATTTGAAGTTAGACTTGAAATATACGAGCAAACTAGTGCAAATCCAATCAATCTTTTAATAATGACATCGCAGCTCATTAATGATGTGTCAAGGATCCCATATGACAAGAAAACCTCTCAAAAAAATCAAAGTCACTACACAAGTTATTAGAGTCAGATTATTGTGAGGAAGCCTTAAAGTAATCTGATTAGGGATTAGTTATTAACTAGAAAACTTCTTCACTCCTTAATTCCCTATAACTGATCCTAACCTCTAAAAAAGAAAGGGAAAATCACGTTCAGATTACAGGAGAAGAGAATCAGAGAATCTATTGTTTTTAAAATTATTTTTTTATCCTTTTCCTTTTTTTGAATTTGTGACAAGCTTAGTTTTCAATTTTAACAGGTTAGTACTCATGGGTCTTAAATTAACACAAGGATTTGTGTTTCAAATTATTTTATATCTTAATGTAAAAATGAATATCTTATATTTGTTTTCTATAATTAAAGTTGAGGATTGATGATTGAAATTCTATATTTCAAATTATATTTTTTTTCTATAATTAAAGTTGAGGATTGATCATATTGCAATACTTGAAATCCTTTTATTTAATCTATTCGGTACTGTATTTAATTTACTCAGATTATAATTTAGCAGTTTTTCACATTGCTAGTACATCTAATGATCTTTAAACTGCAGTTTTTCACATTGCCAGTACATCTAATGATCTTTAAACTGTTGTCAACCTAGCTGGAACCTCTAGTTGCTAATAGTTCACACGGAAACTCCTCCTAGAAGTTTGCAGGCTCTCCAACTCTTTAGGAACTAATTCTCCTTAAGAATTTCCTACACACTCCTTATATGTCAAAAGTATATGATGAAAAACTCTATGTAAACTCCTTAGTTGGTTGATACATTGCTTCAATGTAATTGATGCTTTTACATTATGAGACTTTCCTTTGAAGCACACGATACACTCCTTTCTTCAGACTTAGCCTTCCTTATATACATGCCTTATAAGATAAGGATAAGGATAATCTTCAAGTTTCTTAGTTTGTCATGTTGATAACAGACTACTAACATGTTTTACATAAACATTAATAAAGTTATCTTCGGATAACTTTTTCTACTATCTGAACTTATCTCTTAAATAATCTAAACTAATCAGATAATTACGGAGAAGATAATGCTAACGAATCTTGATAAACTTTTATATTAGTCAAATTATCTATTTACCAACTGTGAAACGATCTTCATTAATCTAAGCCAACAAAATGACATTTACAGAAAACATATTTAAATTAAATTATTGATATTTAATTATCATTAAGGAATAATTCTTATAAAAAAAACATTTATATTCTCTCTTTTTTTACTTTCTACCAATTTGCCTTTTTATTTTTTAGAATTGATTTCTTTTTTTTTTCTTTGCTTTCTAAGTTGTTTCTAGTTAGTTTAGATCATAAACAAAATCTCTCTTTTAATTATTTATCATTTAAATTGCATATTAGTTGATTTCTTAAGATAGTATACTTAGTGCATCTTTACTTGGTTTGCTTAAATCTAAACTTAAATAGCTTGTCTTGATTGAGAAGTTAAGTCCAAATACTTGTATCTTTGTGGGACAATATCATTACTTTCTATATTACAAATAATTAATTTTAAAAGTTTAAATTTACATGACTTCAAAACTCATTAGGGTTGTGAGAAACAATGACCAAGAGACTAGCTTCAATTGCCTTTTTATAATGCTTAAGTAATTATTTAGTTAACAGTTAAATCTATTTATGCTTAGATAAAACTAGTTTGCATGTCCAAACCGTGTTACAAGGGAGGGGGGGAGTTTTTTAAACGTAAATAAAATTTTCAAGTTTCGTGAAATTTTTTAGCATTATTATTAAACACAAACATACAGTTGTTTAGAATTATATTTTTTCGAAGATAAATTTCCCTATCAACATATCTCTTGTTCATCTTAGCCAAAACAATGTTTTTAACTAGAAGCATTGTTTCTATATATATATATAATTGTTAAAGCAAGTTAAAAAAAATTAATATATCCATATTTTATGCGATTGAAAGCTAACAAAATCATAAATATATTAAAATCATGTTCCAAATCTATTTAAACATTTTAATAATAAACAACCTATTTCAATCAAGATTTTATAAACCATTTATTATTAGTATTTTCAAATCAAATACATAATAATTAAAAACAAATTACTAAAATCCAAATAAAAATTATAAATTATTTAAAAATCATGTCAAATTTAAAGAGTAAGTGGATCCGGTAATTTTTTTCAAAGTGTAAAAAAATCAAAGAAAGAAAAAGTTGAAAAAAAAGAAAGCAGCAAAGGGCTAGGCCTACCAAGCCCACTCGCCTAACCATGCTTTAATTTTTTACTTAGGGTTTGCCCTTTATTTTTTTTTTAAATTGATAAATGGCATGTCGTCTATAACAATTTAAAAATACAAATGCCTACTCCAACTCTCGAAACTGCGACCTTTGGGTTGCCATGCACGCCTCAACCGCCTTGACTACAACCTGGATTTGTTATGAATTGATTAAAAATATATTTTAAGGTGCTTTAGTGTTTATATGAACATTAAAGCACATGCTTTAAATAAAACTTAGAAGTTACTATGTGAGATTATCTTTATTTAACTTGTTATATTTGGATTATTTTTCTTATTTAGCTTATGACTTATAATTTAATTAGCACTTTACTATTTAGAAATCCTAATCCTAGATGAATTATATTATTTAGGTAAGTTTTGATTAGGAATCCTTTCCTATAATGTTTTTAAATTTAGAACTAATACAAATAAGGATGTTTGATTTAATTTAAAACATTCAAATTTAGACTATTCAAAATTTTAATAAAATATTAGAGATTTTCTCTATTCCTCTATAGTGTTTAGTATTTAAACCTTAGGGCTTGAGAACCCTAGATTTTATTCACGCTATATGTCATGTCAATTAGTATCAGAGTAGGTTGGTTTCTTTAATGGACAAATAGTATAACAGCCCACTCTATGATGCAGGAGTGCATGCCTTCTTGGGCATTATGCAGGTTTAGGAGCAAGAATTTGATTGTTAAGAACAGAGATTTGATTGTTTGGAGTAAACCATAGAAGATCTAGCTCAGTTAATGGGTAATGTAAACAAGGATCATCAAGAGGAGATAAACTTGGTTGGAGACTTACCTTGAGGCAAGCTGAATCCCAGACTTATTCTTGATGAGATTTCATTCTATAATAAAAAATTTTCAAAGAAAAGATTTATTAACTAGTTGAAAAAGTTGGAAGCTTAA
>Ga0307518_10002638_pt1 | contig 13056 bp, 18 predicted proteins | sample 25_EM_MG_FD_203889 | JGI IMG/M metagenome (GOLD analysis project Ga0307518, IMG submission 203889) | Populus trichocarpa ectomycorrhiza microbial communities from riparian zone in the Pacific Northwest, United States - 25_EM | ecosystem: Host-associated > Plants > Roots > Unclassified | place...
TGTTGTATCAACAAGGAGAGCAGTGCCGAGCTATCCGAAGCTATCAATTCGATGTTTCGATGGTACGAAAGCTCAAAGCGATGTTACGCTTATCTCCACGACATCAGTGATTCCGCCTTTCCTTCGGAAAAAGATGAGGAAAGGTTTGGCGAGTTCAACGGCTGGCCAAAGTGGTTCACACGTGGCTGGACACTGCAAGAATTGCTAGCACCGAGAGATATTCAGTTTTTCAATCAGACGTGGGACTGCATTGGTGAAAAGAGGGGCCTAGCATCGACGCTGACGAAAGCCACGCGAGTTCCGGAGGCTATCTTGGAGGACGGGCTGTCCTCTGCGCGTCCCAGTGTAGCACAGATCATGTCCTGGGCTGCAGACCGGAAGACGACCAGGGAGGAGGACCGGGCATACTCACTCCTTGGACTGCTTGGCGTTTATATGCCAATGCTGTACGGAGAGGGGAAGAATGCGTTTCAACGTTTGCAGCTGGAGACCATCCGCAAATCAAACGATCACAGTATCTTTGCTTGGGATCATTGTGGGGAAAGCGGGCGGATCGGCAGTGTCCTGGCGGATGATCCAAGTTTCTTTCGCCACTGTCAGGATATCGTCAAGTTAGATCCTGACGAGTTCATCTCACGCCTCCAAATTGAACCACTCTTCACTGAAAAAGAAATGCGCAAGGTGTCCCCAAAGCGATTCCTCATGTTCTCTGTCACCAACGGGGGCATTGAAATATGGCTACCTGTCGCACCATATTGTGGAACCCCTTCTATCCTTAGGGCTTGGTTGGCGTGTTCGTGTTCTTACTACGCGACCCCGATGACCATCGATTTAGCTGCCTCCAAATCTAACTACTACAGATATTTTGGTGCAGATGGGACCGCAAGTGCGTTTCCAGTCTTTCAGCAACTCCACATGGCTTATCAAGACGAACCTACGATGCAACGCGAGATTTCCTTCAAACTCGATCACAGGACAGTTACCCACCATGGATTCGTCTTTTGTGGCATCTTTCCCAGTGAGGTGACCTCGACAGCCGATTGTGTTAAAGTGTCAGGTATCAATGGTCGTGCTGTAGCAGTCTATTCCAACGACAGCACAAGTACTCGTTTTGCGGTTGCACTTGGTCACTGCTTTAGCCAACCCTGGGTACACATTATTTGCGAGGAGTCCCCTGACTCTGCAACCTGGCCACTGTGGCAGGATTATGCTAAGGGAATATACAGTAAAATGTGGAATGCTCCCGCGCATGCCCAAAGTATGGTCGAGCAAACACGTCATCTGGCTGACATATTCACTCATGTCAATCGTATTCACCTCCCTCGATCCATTTGGGACGTAATGGCTATTTATGATGCCAGGCAGAAGAAGTCGGATAATCCCACAGTTACCATAGATGTCATCCAATGCAGCGGTTGTTGCGGGCCACCCATGTGGGAGACATTGTATAAGGTTAGTGGGTTTTTATTGTCCTGGGCATATGTAATACTGAGCCCTCACTATGATGCATTTCGACATAGACTTTCGAGGATAATTTCGAGATGACCGGCCTATTCCTAACCCAGGTCCCTGGAGGGATTACAAATGGTGTCATTCAACACAGCCTACATGTGGATCAGGTCGATACACATTTTTTTCATGCCCCTACATATCTGGGTATCAAGGTAAGGAAGTGTTAACTGTTCTCCAGGCTAAACCTCATGGGACTTGGAGTAGCTTGGTGATTATGGGAGTTGGCACCACACAGACAGTAGCTTCCAGTGTGAAGGCAATATCTTTGAAGATATGAAGTCAGCTGTCATGAAACCTCAAGTCTCTATGGACCCCGTGGATTTAACTCTCCTTCCTGTGAAACACCAAGTATCCATGGACCCTTTGAATTTGACTCTTCTGGAAAAACACAACATCTGCAACAGTGGTGGTGCAAACATAGCCAGTGGCCCTGTGGTGACCATTTGTCCTACTGACACTTGTGCAGTCCCAGGACTGGTTCTTTTCCAACCAGTTTGCTTGACCCTCCCAAACAATCAAGTTATTGTCACTTTACTGAAAGCCCTGTCCATTCATCTCACAGACAGATATCTGGTGACAAAAGTTGTACAATGTACAGAGTATCGTGAAACAGACCCCTTCAAAGAACAAATCAAACTCAAGAGGTCAGAATGTGGTAAGAATTTAGAAAGATATGAGTGCAGGTGAATAATGACATCTTACTGTTGTTTTTAATTTGAATAAAAAGATTCCACTCTGGACTCTCTGAGGTGCTCAACAAACCTACATGCCCCTTTGTACACTCTACAGCAACCCTTAGTTTGGTGTCAAGCCAGGCCTGATGTAGAAAACATGATGCAATTTGGGATGATCAGGTGTGTCTATTGGGATACTGTTTATATAAAACTGATGGCAAATTCTATCAGAAAACATTTTTATACACTTGTGGATGTACATGGTTCACAAGTAGCATTGCCAACCATGCATTTGCCAGATAGGCCAGGACATCAACTGCCCTCCATCACAGGAGATTGCCAAGGCAAAGATGTAAAAGAAATTGCAGCTATGTTCTTTGCAGAAATGTTTGGTGTTACACATCTAAGGTCCCATGTGTGTATACATACCCTTGGTTAGTATCAGACATCCGATGAAACTTACTTTCAAATGATCCACATCCTAGGTTGGTGGAATAACCTTCTTCAAACAACTCCATCACCTTGCGGGAGCAATTGAAGCTGAAGCATCCCCTGGATCAAAGGATAGGTGTAGCAATCCAGATCAATCTGGTAGGTGAGCACATCCACCCTACTAGTTTGTGTGAAGGCACACAGGATTGCTTGAATGACACCTTCCTGACTCGTGCCCAAAGCTCGCTTGAAATCAGGGAAGTGCCGCAGAAAGTAACGAATTCCCGCATCAAAGGCCTAGCAAAGCTGTTACTTAAGAGGATGCCTGTAGTAGAGCCAAACGGAGGGTGGAGGGTAGCGCCTTGGTTTTCCGAAACGAGGAAAATTGCGCGGGCGGCTATGGCTGTATCAAATAGTGTTGGTGCGGGGGTGAGTGTGTCAGATACTAGTATCAAGAAGATGAAAATGAAAGGACAACAAACAGCTTCTACAGGACATCAGTTCTGCCTACAAAACACCTAGCAGGAACCTTATATGGCACCCACTGTGAGTTTTCACTGTACTTTGTGTGCCATTCCTACATGACAAAGTTGTCACTATGATAGTAGCTTGGAAAAGCCAAAGAGGCTGGGTTACAGAATCAATGAGAACAGGTGGGTGTTCCCCATATGTCCAGAGTTTATTCCTTGAAAGGGCGTTATCCAGTAGGGACGTCCAGTTGATATTGAAAGATATATGGATGCTACAGACTACATTGGATGCAGTGCAAGATACAGACGAACAGCGTGCATTGGAAGAAGATATAGCAAGCAAGGTAACAGTTCGTACTAGCAAGTCCGAACCTTCGGTATGCTGACATATAATGCATTGTAGATCTTGCTGGTATGTTACTGCGGACTCCAAGCTGAAGTGGAAGCAGTACTGGAAAAAGTACACGAATTATTCTGTAGTCCTCTCCATAGCACCTGATGTAACTTAACTCAGGTCATGGACCGTATCTTGAAGGATGAGACCGTGAACAGAAATATGCTGCGCGCACGAGCTCATGTAAGTAGCCATGTTGTAGATCTAAGAACTAATCCACCTACTCAACTTGCAAGCTTCTGGAGGAAACGGGTCAAATTTTCGAGGACGCACTGGCTGAGCCGCCAGACGAATATCAATATCATTTGCTGCGGTGCGTACAATACTTGACCTGAGGGGATGTGCAGGAGTTCAGAGTTGTATCCACTTCCAGGGTCTTGGCAGATGCAAAGGCCGGCACGTCTAAACATGCACTGTTACTCGCTGCACGGGCTGCAAAAGGAGCCCAAAAGAGGTGCGCTACAGACTCCCCGGTGACGGTTTGAAATTTAATGCTCATGGATATGCGATAGGTGTCCAACACAAGCTCTCGAGCTCCATCTCCCGCCTCAAATATAACTGCCTACGAAGGCATCGAGTTTGTTTCGCTTGCATGTAATGATGAAAGAGGAGTGCGAGTACTGTGAAGTTGAGGGGTCTTACCTCTCGTTGGTTAGGCATGATCGCGCCTTCTGCATTTCATTGTAAAGAAGATCTACAGTGTTTGGGACTCGAGACAGCGAAGAACATGCTATCCCCCTTACAGGTATTAAGAAGACTTCTTTGTAGGGCAAAACCTACCTAAGAGATGCAGTGCGTTATTAGAAGGACCGACTGCGGATATCGCGTGTTCATGACATGTCCCTGGGAGTCCGAACACTGAAACTTCCTGAAACTTCCAAGCTAACAGAGTGCGAGATGTCGTTGACTTCAATACGATGAAGGGCACGAATCTAATAAGTGACAATTGTATAGCTGAAGTCAAACAAACTTTCACCTGATTTGCTCTCCGCTATACTCATCATAATGTGGAATGTATCCTGTACTCACCAAAGGATAATTAAGACTGAGATAAGTGCGGGGTCTTTTACCAAGGCAACGGGGAGATCAAGGTTCCGGTGACCAAGTGCAATCCGGAGTATTATCCCGTGTATTACCAGGAAAACAGCCGCTACTCCACCCATGCATGTAACTCTAAATGGAAATCTTGCCTCGGGGCTCATACGGCAACAAGAGCACCACCAAACCAGCGAACATCAGCAAGCTCCCTGCGATATACACGGGCAGGGCCGTCGATAAATTAGCATACAGTGCAATAATGGGTGCCTATCGTTATGCCCATCATCGAAATTCACATCAAGACGTGCACGAGTGCTGCAAGAAAGAGGAAGGGTAATTGAACTCACCATTACCCCAAATACGCCCTTGGCAGTAGATGTCAAGCAATTCCCGGTGCCGCGGTGGATAGCGGGGAAGATCTCCGAAGAGATCGCATACAACACACCGTACATGATCTGCAACAAATCAACTTCTACTGATTTACGATGACGATCCAAGAGGGATCCACTCACGTTACTGCACAGCGCATAACCACAGTTCCATCCCAGAAGCTCGTTCGACGACCTGGAGGTAGTGCTCGCGAGGAGAAACACACCAGTGAGCCCTGCATTTGGAGGGAAGCTATTGAGTAGTGCAGTGCGTGCTTAACTATGGGATACTTGCCTGAAGAAATTGCGAGGGTGCCTTTGCGGCCAATGTAGGGGACCTCGACAGCCCACCCGGCCAGAAGCGCAGCGGGGATGCCAACGGCGCTGAGGATGACTTGCTGTAAGGGTAAAAATGAGAGTCGAAAAGGAGGCAAATGACCAATACGTACATTACGATAAGTGATGTAGAGTGAGCCGTCACCGAAAGCAACGCCCCGAGTGGTGAGGCTAAACAGAGTGCTATTTAGTCCGGAAGAACTGAAACCCATCAGCACACTGACATATACGGCAAGAAATTGTTGTAGAGGGTGGACGCAAGGCCGATGATTCCTAACGACCCACGTCAGGTTTTATGTCAATGGCCGCATAGCAAACTGACCCCAAACCGCGATCAATAGACTGGTCGACCACGCCATCTTTGGGGTCGCAAACAATGCCTTGATATGGTTGATGGCAAAGCCTGAATCCTCACTTAGTATTCTGCGTTTACTTCCCGACCGATGGGAGGACTCGAATCCACGAATCTTTCCTGGTGCTTCCAGTTCTTCGACGGTAAGCGGACACGGCTGTCCGTTGCACTCGGCAAGCTTGCAGATAACATCTACAGCTTCGGCATCTTTTCCAATTCCAGAGAGGAACCGGGGACTTTCTAACAATGAGAATACAAAGAAACGGAGGCCCCAGAGCAGGAGGGTCAGGCCACCGAGAGTGAAAAGGAGATATCGCCAACCCATGTTGCTAGAACGATCGCAATTGACAGCGGATGTGCAGGAGAAGTTTGAGATAAGAGGCCATGCCACCTTGCTGGTAGTCAGTGCTAGTAAACGATGCGGATACAAATGAAAGCATTACAAGATTTCCCAAAAGTTGTCCGAAGCACCACCAGATCGAAAGGATAGTCAGTAGATACTGGTGAGAACCAGGAACAAAGTCTGCAGAGAGCACATATTGAGAAATCATTACTATTCTTAACAGAAAGTTGGTCGCTTTACCCAAGAACACGGCAGCATCGACAGGCATATTACCTAGAGTCAGATGCTTACTAGTGCGTGAATGGGGTAAACATGGCAGCTCATACCGCCGACTCCGACACCAACGAACGACATGAGGACCGCCAAGGAGACGAAATTAGGTGAAGCTCCTGCGGCCACACCGAATACGCCTGCGATGAAAAGCGTCAAGTTGAACGACCATCTAGGAAAGAAGCATATATTCTCGTAAAGTGATGTCGCATGACGAAGAAACAGACCTCCTTCCCCAGACATCACATCCCAGTCCCCAGACGAGACCGCCGACGAGCAGCCCGATATTTGACGCCAAAGAGAGGAAAGGGCCTCTAAAATGGAACTCGTACATCGCAGACGTTAGTATGAGGCCACTCAATGACTGTTGTGAGTGTTAAGTGACTTGCTGCATTCCTTGAACTATTACATAACGGAACTTACAGGCCAAACGCTGTCCCTTTTATATTTGAGAGCGGGCAATCAACAAAAGGTGAGTATCGAGACGAGGCCCATGGACGAAGACTTACGCAAACCATCCAAAACCTGCCACTACGAAGAGACACCACTACCGCGAATACAAGCCCCAAATGAACATGCAATCGCAAACGTGTCACATGAATTACAAGTACCTGGTATTTCCCCATCCCAATATCCTGTATCGACCGATTAAGGATGCGCGCCTTTGCTTGATACACTGGATCAACATATCCATCGTTGTAGAGGTCTATTCCGGTGTTTGGGCTTTTTCCTGCGAGAAGATGTGCGTCTGAGCGATGGGTATTTCCCTGGTCTGCGGATGGAGAAGGCTGCTCTTGTATGGGTTGGGTATCCATCAAACCGTGCAGGCGGCGGTAAGGTGCCAGTTGCGCACTTGCATAGAATCGATTTGTCATGTTGGCACAGTACTCCAGACTCCAATAGCTCTGTTTGTCAACGGACATTGCCAGCACGATTACATTTGCACAAGCATTTTGATCAAGGATGTCGACTGTCAACGTTGCCGAGACCGAGAAAGAAACCAAGGATGGTCAAGGACGCACAGACGAGTCAGTTGTGCCAAGACAGGGTGTCGGTAATTGCCGTGGCTGATGGTCTATGGAAAATTTCAGCTGTGACTTCGGACGTGAGTCAGACGGTCACAAATGTCACAGGAAAGTAACGCTGGACATAATACTTTTGACTGACACTGCTTGACTGGAGACCACAGTCAGAGAACTGATTGGAGACCATGGTATTGACACAGTATTAGCTACTGTAATGATACAAACTACCCGAATAATGGATCTTAATAAAGAGTGATTGCAGTGAATACACGAGATGAACCCAAACAGACCACTCCATAGTCCTGTTAGTGTGACCGAAGAAGCCCACGAGTGAAAATATTATACAAGAAAAGGAGGAATATACACGTATAGATGATGAGCCCTATGCACAGTACTGCAACGGCGTTTTCGAGCTCGTCCACGATGCACTGCTGCAGCCGTTGGAGACAAGAGCGGGGCGGGGAAATGATAACTGCTAGCGGTGGGTCAGCTATGGCGGGTAATGTCGGTCGCTCGAACGTTTCGGTTGGAGGATCGGTGCGGCTGGGCCACGGCAGCAGGGAAGGGTGTTCGAATACGAGCTTTTGGGGTCCCATCATTTCTTCTCTTTGCTTGTCCAGGTACTTTGCTAGACAATATTGCCCGTACGCTGGCCCATCGAATGCCTCGTACAAGAAGGTCAAGCGAGAATCTGGGGAATTCAACCGCTGGAGGAGGCGTCCCTCCTCGGGTGGGACGAGGTCCCCATGTGAACAGGTAATGTCACATACGCAGTCTTCATAGATGGATGACGAATCGCTGTTGGCTGTATCTTCGGACCTCGGCGTAGAACGCTTGTTGTATCTCTGTTCGCGAAATGTCAGTCAGCGGTTCCGAAAAGGAGGGAAGAACGTACGCGCACAAGACATGATCGCTCTGGAAGCTTAAGTGATGATCGCTTCGGTGTTCTGATATGCGAACTTCGAAAGAAGATGGCTGGCTCATCGTCGAAGCGAACTGTCTGGATACGGTATCAAAAATCATACCCGTATTTGAATCATAAGGTCGACTCGCCTTTCTCTGTGAAAGATCGGACGATGTTTCCGTACTGTCGTCAACGAGCGTCTCCGTGTCGCATGAACAGGAGGAAACAAGTGTTTCTGTCGTGGTCGTAGTAGAACCCGCGTGTCGAAGGCGGTGAAATATTCGTTTCCAGGAGTGACGGAGTAGGAAAGCGAGAAAGCTCTTCGCTTCTCTGCTTATTTTCGCGCACTTAAGCTTTGGGACTAGCTGGCGACGGGAGAGATCCCGTCGACAGGTAGGAATGTTGAAAATGGGCAGAGTCTCCGCGAACATGAGGAAAACAGGGTTTTTGATATGAGAGTTCAACAAACGCAATGATCAACTCGGGGAGCGGGAGCCAAAATAGGAGGTAGGCAAGTTAGCCTTGCTCTGTTTGGTTGAGATATACCAAAGATTATTAAATAGAGAAAGCCAACACCCTCGAGAGGGACACGAGCAGCTGTACAGTGATCTTCTGGAGGTATAGGGCTTGCGGCATACTGACATGGCGTGCTAGCATATTTATCCACCCTCCTCCGTGGAGGCTTTGACGCTTTGACGAGGAGTCTCCATGAACTTGCATTGTTCTCGTCCACAGTGGTTCTGGGGCTTCGGGATCCTGCCATATCAAGAACGGTGTATTGCACTTACCATATAAAGGCGTCTTCTGAGTGGACGGGCGCACGAGATGATAGTGGACGCAATAATTTCCTTGTCCACGTTGCAGGTCGAATGGTCGGGTGGAGTGCATGGATGTGGCTATCGGGGACAGTCATGTCTGCCAAAGCGATCAACTGGCCACAGCAAATTGGTCGTCGAAATACAGCACAAACCTCCAAACCCACCATGATCAGTAAATCGGTGAGATGAAGCTGCTGGCACTCACACACATGCGTACCTCCAATATGATCGATCCACATTCCGGTGATGGCCCCCAACGTTCATAAATATGGACTTTTGGGGTGCGCCCGTACTGCCATTGTGCCAACTGCCATCCTGTCAGGCCTGAAGGAGCCCGATATTTGACGGGAAAGAGAGGAATTTCGGGGCCTTTCAAATGGACTTACGCACGTCGCAAACCATCCAAAACCTGCCACTACGAAGAGACACCACTTTCAAGCGGCAAGTGAACATGCAAGCGCAAACGTGCCATCAAGGATTAGAAGTACCCCCCATCCAAATATCCTGTATCGACAGATTAAGGATCCATGCCTTTGCTTGATGCACTGGGTCAACTTATATCCATCTTTGTATTAGAGGTCTATTCCGGTGTTCGGGTTTTTCCTCCGAGAAGATGTGCGTCTGAGCGATGGGTATCTCCCAAGTCTGCGGACATGACAACTGGAGAAGGCTGCTCTTGTATGGGTTGGGTATCTAGCAAACCGTACAGGCGACGGTAGGGTGCCAGTTACTCGCATATCGATTTGCCATGTAACTCTGTTTGTAAACAGACATTGGCACGATTAGCATCCACACAAGTATTTTGATCAAAGATGTCGACTGTCAACGTTGCCGAGAAATCAAACCTAGGTCCGAGAAACCCAGGATGGTCAAGGATGCACGGACGAGGAGTCAGCGTCTTCGGACAATGACAACATGGCCGATCGGAAATTGCCATGGCTTATGTCACTTTGTCTCTGGATTGGCAAGAGCACGTTTCTTCATGTCCCTGCTTTCTACGCTGGCGTCGTTTTTTGTCACCTCGCCAGCCTCTCGTGCTTGACGTTCGTTCGCCTATCCGCTACGATGTCCTCGGTATCTCTCAGCGCTTGGTCGTTGGAAGTCACTCCAGCCCCCTGTCCCCAAAAGCCTCGTCGCAACATTCGATTTGTCCAAAGACGAAGATCCACTTGCGCTACTTGGGACCTCAATTGTTATGGAAGGTGAATACATTGGCTTTTCTGACCATCGATCAGCGGTCTGAGCAATAGGTGAGTCTCGTATTGTAACTTTCTTTTGATGCGTTCTAAAAGTCTGTCGCTAGGAAAGTGTTCAGCATACTGTTCTGATTTCATTTTCATATGATCGTACGAAGAAATGGCATCGTGCGTCGTCGCATTTAACAGTGCTGTTGACTTTGGGTGCTGTGCCGCACGGTGTCCACCGTACTGACAAGATCCTTGCTTTGCGATGCCCTGTACGTGCTATCAACATTCTGATCCATATATAGAAAATCCTCACACCTATATTATCGCATTGATGATGCCCTGTGGCATCGATATATTGAAAGAGTGACGGATTCTGACGACCTGCGTCAACGAGTTGGGGCCTGATGGTGATGAGTAAGTTAGTAGTTGTACTGCCAAATACTGATGGAACGACGCAGATGGACAATACCCACGACGCGTAGCCACCGGTTATGGCTGAGATCGTACTCCTTGCTAGACACTCAGGATGCATGATGGGCACATCCTTGGTCCGCATCATCTGACCTGGTTAAACGATGCGGGCCGCGATGTCTGCGTTGTGCATTGAGGGAGTGTGCAGTCCGCTTCTGCATCTAGAGCCAGTGAGGTATCCTCATGGCCAATGGAACGTAATAGGGTGAGTTGGCGGTCCCTGGATCTCTGCGCAGAGAAGGGTTCGTGACGTCCTTTGATCGAACACACAGGAACCTGGGCTCAATGTACTGGAAATGGTTGAGCCAAGTCAGAAGTGAGAATATGGAATACTCATGCGGATGTAATTGGGAGAATGTCCGGATGTCCATGGCCCAGCATTTTCATGATGTCGTACGCGCATCTCATACATGACATGGCAAATGACAGATTGATTTCTGGTTCATCGACTGCCACCTTACCGCCGCACGCACCATCTTATAGGATACCCTACTTACACAAGGGCCCTTCCCCAGTAGTCATGTCCGCAAACCTAGAGAGGAATACCCATCACTTGGACACACATGTTTTCGAAAGAAAATTTCTAGAAACCGAAATGGATCTCTATAGCGGTGAATATGTCGACCCAGTATATCAAGCAAAATCCCGCACCATTAACCACTCGATACAAGATATTGGGATGGGGAAGTACCAGGCAGGTGTAACCCATACTGAGATGATTGCGATTGCATGTTCACGCTCCTCCTACGGTAGTGGTGTCTCTTCGCAGCGGCAGGTTTTGGATGGTTTGCGTAGGTTTTCGTTCTCGAGAAATTCGAATATTAATTGACTGGTATTCCTCACACAATAGAGAGAGCGTTTGGCCTGTAAATTCTGTTATGTACAGTTCGAGGAATGTAGCAGGTCACTGGACACCCACAACAGTCATTTAGTGGGCTCACACTAGCGCCCGCGATGTACGAGTTCCACTTCAATGGCCCTCTTCTGGCTTTGGCATTAAATATTGGACTGCTTGTCGGCGGCCTCGTCTGGGGACTTGTATGTGATATCTGGGGAAGGAGGTTTGTTTCTTCATCATGCAGACATACACCTCACTACAATATCTGCTTCTTTCCTAGATGGTCGTTCAACCTGACACTTCTCATCGCAGGCATATTCGGTGTGGCTGCAGGAGCCTGATTTATCTCCTTGGCGGTAGTTATGCCCTTCGTCGGTCTCGGAGTCGGCGGTATGTGTCGTCATGTTTGCTCCTACCATACACTAAGCATGGTTTCAGGTAACGTTCCTGTCTATGCCGCCGTGTTCTTGGGTAGTGTAGCCATTGTTGTCATTAATGGTGGTCATTCCTCAATACATTCGCCAGACTTTGTTCCCAGTTCCCATCAGTACTTATTGACTATCCTTTCGATCTGGTGGTGTATTGGACAGCTCTTGGGAAATCTTGCAAGGCTTCCATTAGTATCCGCATCATTCTCGAGCGCTGACTATCAACAAAATCGCATGGCCTCTCATCCTTCACCTGCACCTCTGCTACCGATTGGGACCGTTCTAGCAACATGGGCTGGCGATATCTCCTTTTCACTCTCGGTGGCCTGATGCTCCTTCTTTGGAGTCTCCGCTTTTTTGTATTTTCGTTGTTGGAAAGCCCCCGGTTTCTCTGTGGAATTGGCAAGGACGCCGAAGCTGTGGATGTTATTTGCAACCATATCAAGGCATTGTTTGCGACCCCCAAGACGGCATGGTCGACCAGTCTACTAATTGCGGTTTGGGGTCAATTTATTATGCCAAGGCCATTGAGAGACAAACCTCTGACGTGGGTCGTTAGGTACCATTGGTCTTTCGTCAGCCCTCTACAATAATTTCTTGCCGTATATGTCAGTGTGCGGATGGGTTCCAGCTATTCTGGGTCAATAGCAGTCTGTTTAGACTCGTCAATCGGGGTATCACTCTCGGTGACGGCTCACTCTACATCGCTTATCGTAACGTACGTATTAGTCATTCGCCTCTCTTTCAACTCTTATTTTCAACATACAGCAAATCATCATCAGCGTTGTCAGCATTCCCGCTGCATTCCTTGCTGGCTGGGCTGTCGAGGTCCCCTACGTCGGACGAAAAGGCACTCTTGCAATTTCCTCAGGCAAGTATCCCACAATTAGACACACATAGCATTACTTGACGACTCCCTCGAAATAAAGCTTCACTGGCGCGTTTCTCCTAGCGAGCACCACCTCCCGGTCGTCGAACGAGCTTCTGGGATGGAACTGTGGCTATTCGTTGTGTTGTAACGTGAGTAGTTCCCTCGTAGATCGTAATCGTAGGTTGATGTGGCGCAGGTCATGTACGGTGTTGTATGCGATGACTTCAGAGATCTTCCCCGCTATCCACCGCGGGACTGGGAATTGTCTGACATCTACCGCCAAGGGCGTCTTTGGGGCCATGGTGGTTCACCAATCCTCGTCCTG
>Ga0307518_10002640_pt1 | contig 13053 bp, 5 predicted proteins | sample 25_EM_MG_FD_203889 | JGI IMG/M metagenome (GOLD analysis project Ga0307518, IMG submission 203889) | Populus trichocarpa ectomycorrhiza microbial communities from riparian zone in the Pacific Northwest, United States - 25_EM | ecosystem: Host-associated > Plants > Roots > Unclassified | place...
GGTTCCCAAATCTTTGGTGATAAGGTTGGAATCACATCATCAGATATAATTCCAGCAGCAGCAGCAGTAAGGGCTACTGCACTGTCAACAGGTATTGCAGAAGCCATCCAATCAGCATCGTACTCTCTATCAAGACAGTCAACATTTTCATTCATTTGCCCATGCTGTTTAGATACTGAAGGCATGCAAGCAGTGAGTGACATTTCACTAACAAACTGAGTTATCCGATTCAAACGCTCCTGTGCAATGATACTGCATCCATGTAAGTAAATGTAGTGAATTGCACTGAAGTAACTGAACCAATGTGGAAAACGTCTCCCTAGAAGTCAGTAACGACTAATTAATTGATGAAATTAATATTAACCTGTTCAACATCTCATAATGTAATTCAAAGAAAGGAACCCTCGTGAGCACACAGTAGCAGCGAGGTGCAGAAACCAAAAAACGGCAGCATCGACCAGTTGATTGAGAAAGGGGTGACTGGCTGCCTAAGATACCAGGTGGCCTTTGAACGATTTCTGTAACATGCAAGCAAACCCCGTAAAGTGTATCATTGTCTGCCACCTGATCACGAGAACAGAAGGCAATTTTAAAAATCCAACCACTCTTTGTATTCAAAGAACCCCATGAAAAACAACCAGACAAATTCATAAGACAAATCAATGTCCAGCCACCAGCATTAGCAGTGAATCTTTTTGCTTGATTTCCAAACGTTTAAATCAAGATCACACGAAATACATCAAGATAACCAACTCATTTATATCCCAGAAGGTTTTCCCAATTTGGTCCTTTTTTCCCTCCAAAATGTGTTCTTCCCATCTTACCTACTTCAATTTTCTTAATTCTATTTTTTCAAAAAAGAACAAAAAATGAAGAAGAGATGAGAATGATTCCAACAAGCTGGGAGGTCAAGGGATTATTTAAGAATTTGCAAGAGGGGCTAATTATTTGTTTCTTGAAAACACAACTACTAAATTTGATTTTCGTATTGATAGTTCAGTAGCTTGGGAGAAGGAGAATTCACAACTTAAAACCTCCATTGAGGCCAAGAGAGCATGCCAACTTAGGCTTTGCAATGGCCATAAAAGGTATGTGTGATATGTAAACAAGATGAAGAACAAAAAAGGAAAAGCTTACCTTAAGAGAAAATATGAATGAGAAATCGTCTCTGCCCAAATGCTCCTGCAACAAAATGAAAAGGAACGTTGCGTTTTGACTGTAAGGTTAGAGAAGTTTGAGAGAAAAATGCTTAACTAATATTAGATTTCGGGGATAGCATATAGCATTAGCATTAACTAGCAAAAACTCTATATGGAGATGACTTGCCACGGCCTTTTTTCTAAAAAAAACCCAGCTTCATTCAGCTTGAACATGGACAGTATCTGTCAAAAGATGTCTCGACTAAACTAGGGAGGGAGCTGAAGAAGAGAGCAACTTCTAAAGCAATGTCAATGAAGACACTTTTCTAAGTAATGAGAAATTCATACCAAAGGGTGTTGAAAGCACATGAGATATCTTAAATATTCTAGACTCCTGTGTTCATTCCTATTGTGCTGCGTCTTCACAATTGTGTATGGGCATATATTTCAATGCATAAAAAGAAGTGTGGGTGAAGGAAATCGTAATAGAAATATAATCGAGAGAACAAACTGATAACAAATCACTGCTGCTGCTTATCTTGGTAGCTTCAACCTTGCAAGTGTGCATGATTGAAGAGTGGATTCCCTAGCAAAGGAGGGAACTATATATGAGTCAATTCCATACCTAGTGGAATTGTCAAGTCAGTTTCCAGTGACTGGGAAGAATTGCACCTATGTAAAAGGTTCAATAATCATGATCTTGGTTAAAGACCATGTAGCAAACATAGAGGTGCTAGCCAGTGAATAAGTACAGTAAATAAACAAGAAGTAAAACATTGCTTTTGATGTCAAAATTAACATGGATTCAGTAATTAACTTCCAGGCCCTAGATTGTGCTATCTAGGAATCGTAGCCTCCGCTAAATTACTCTTATCCAGACATTGTTTTTAATAGGATAGTGCAGCTCTGCAATCACAAAAGCTATGAGGATTTCTTGAAGCAAAGAGAACAATGCGGACAGGATGCAGTAAGTAAGCTTGAAAACAGTAAGACATGCGAGGTGAGAGATGGTCTAGCATACCTGTCCATAAACAAGTTCGTTTAGTTCACTCAATGATGGAGTCCTCTCCAACAACCGCGTCTGCACCATGAAAATCCAACAGAAATGAGGAAGTAGATTAAAAAGGAGAAGATGACCAAAAAATCTGTATATTGGGACCGCGTAGTACAGTTACATTAGAGAGAAAATATATGGATTTATAAGACTAGAAAGTGCTTCTCAACCTCAAGACTGTGATGGGAACATTTGATATGTACTAGACCTTCAGCCCCCGCACAATGAAGATCAATTAAAATTTTGAAAATAAAAACCGAGATCCTTGAATTACAGGTGACACAGCGACACAGCGACACAGTGATTAAGGGGAGAGGAGGCAACTTCAATGCCCAAGAAGTAACGAAGGGGGCCTAAATCTTTCATAAAGACGGTGTTTGTCTTCCATTATACATAAGAAAATTAAGCTGTGGAAGTTAGCTCCTTTCCTCTCTACACTTTAGCTACTTTAAGAGACTCTGTCAGTAAAGATAAATAGACACTTTCCAAAACCATGTTCTTGAGTGTCTTGGAGCTCTAAGGTCATGGTTTTCTAGAGGTTGCAAACACCCATTTGGAATTAGAAACTCATTTTTAGCTCCAAACCTTTCGTTTTCCAACTCTACTACAATCCAAACACGTACTCTTATATAGTGGAAGATCTGATATTCTATATGCAAAGGACACATGATCAACGATAGTTGAACTTGGCTGGCTGCATTTTTGTTTATTGTTGGAATGCAACACCATGGCATCATACAACAATGATCGATTTACAAAAGAGTGAGAAAGCAAATGTTTTAATGTCATATGAGTGAGGAATACATTGCATGTAGTCTGTACAGTAACTTAAAATTAGCATGAACTGAAGAGCCATGTAGATTAAAAATCACAGAGACTAAATCTTAATTTATAGATGATCCATGTGAACATCAAACCTTGACACCTCCAGGAAAACAGAAGGCAGCTAAATCCTTTGAGCGCATAGCTAATCTCTTCCCAGGAGGATATTTAAATAGTATCTGGAGCAAAAAGAAAGTAGTTAAAACATGAAAATGAGCTAAATACTTTCGGCAGTAGAACAAAAAGCAAATCCCCTCTATCACAAGGACTAGGAAGCACAATGATAATAGCTAAAACATTTTCGCAAAAAGGAGCTAAATGCTTTCGGCAGTAGAACAAAAAGCAAATCCCCTCTATCACAAGGACTAGGAAGCACAATGATAATAGCTAAATCATTTTCTCAAAAAGAAGCTGCAGCGGAGCAATTCCACAAACTTAAGCAGAAGTGCCAACTACTATCTGGGTTCAATCAAGTATGAAACTGTAGCCAATGCCAAACCATATTCAAATTACTGATGTGGCTAACCTGAGGTTCCAAAGTTGGAAATGAAGGTGCCCGTCGCTGCATCGAGTTGAAATCCAACAAGCCAGACTTCTCCATATCCGACTCCCACTTCTTCTCTCTTGCAAATGCATCCTCCACTTTCTCAAGATTGGCATCCGGGTGAAGCCCCGCAACAATGAAGTGTTCAAACAGTGATGTGGGCTCCTTATATTTTGAATGATTCTACAACATAATTACGCACACATAATTCACTAAGTATAACAAAAAGAAAAAAGTGCAAATCTCAACACAAACACAACAGAAATCGGATGATTGTTTAGTTTAGTACCAGAGATTTAGAATTAAACTGATACCACTGGCGTTTCTGGTTTGCCAAGACCTCAGGATTAAAACTCGGCAAGTAACCTCGTTCCCTCGAATCACCACCCCCGCGCCAAGCATTTTGCATCCGAGTTTTCAATTTACGAAAGCTACTGCTACGTAAACTCCCCGCCCCATTTGTGAAAATTTCACTCTGGCTACGCTGCATTGACTTAAAACCAGGATCAGTTCCTGGGTAGACGCTATGCAGTGCCTCACCAGCCACCCTAAATGCCTCCTCTGATAAATGCTGCAACACCGAATAAGGCGAATGCGGACGTTCTTCTTGTGATTCACCATCTCCTTTTGTGCCCATTTTCTATCTTTTAACAACCAAGTATGTCACTTATCTTGTCATTAACCTCTCTAGATCACACTTGTCCACCATCATCAACATCCTAATACCCCAAGCCAGACGTCAAGAAACAAGCCATTTGAATCTTCCTTCCTTGAACGTTGAGATTTATGACATACGCAGCAGAGCAGGATCAAGCAAACCTGTAAAGTTGAATCGAAAAGAACAGAAATAAATCAAGAATTTATTAACTCAACGTTTGTGTACATGTTATTGAGAAAATTCGAGAAAATTAAAGAAAAAAATGTGTAACGGATGATGGGAAGATTTTGAATTCAAGGGAAAGAAGTTAAATGCAGAATTTATGAAGTGATGGTTACAAATTTTGGTAAAGATGGGTCATAACAGGCTTAATTGGCTTACCTTTGTGTTATGGTTATGGAGGTGGAGAGAGAGGGAGAGGGAGTTTTTTGGTTAGCAGAGGGAGGGAGGGAGAGAGGTTTGCTAAAAATGGAAGGGAGAGCTGCAGGAATAGAGAAAGGGAAGTTAGACACAAAGCGAAGGAAGGAGGTGGAGTGGTAATGCTTTTTTCAAAAAAAAAATCATGAGAGGGAGAGAATACAACTTGAGTGGATGTTGATAATTTTCATTTATTGCAAAAACTACCCTCTTGCTTCAAGTATTCTATTTAGTACCCATTTTACAATGTGTTGCGTTGCAATGCATACTTAGAGAGTGTTTATAAATATTAAATATGATAATGGTTGGTTTTTAAAGTATTTTTTAAAAAGCAAAGAAAGAAAGAAATTCCAGCATCCATTTTGACCAAAACCAAGAAGCTACTGCATCTCAACACAACTTCACATATCCTGAACAGACCACCACCAATTATCTGATGTAGTATTCCAACTCCTGTTAAGCTTAACGTGTATTCAGAGAGTAATATTTCAATCTTTTCTGCCTTTTTAACATTTCCTTTTGGCTTGCATATCAGGATTTTTAACAAGGATTAGTTATTCATTGTTCTTTTATTATGTCTCATTCATTTACATGAACTTTCAATGACACTTTGAGGAGAAATAATCGAGGATGTGTGACAGTAACATCATTATTTTAGCTAAATCCATGATGTTCTCCATTGGCTCAAAACAGATACTACAGGGGTATAAAAATTATGAAACTTACTGGAAGCAATAAACTCTGCCATTGAAATGGACGAATCATGGGGACAAGGGATAAAACGACTGCAGATAAAACACCCTGCAACAAATGGAACTCGAGTCAGGACAGATAACCAATTCAAAACAGCTACTTTGCATAAGAAATTGTCCAGAGCTGCAAATAAATATACATGCGCGCATACTCTATAAATGTGTACAAGCGTGTTCATGAACAAATAATTCATCTGTGGGTTGACAAAATTATCTCCAATAACAACATTAACTCACCAGGTTTGGGCACACTACCACCACTTGTTTTTCCAGTAATACGCCTGCAACCAGTGCCAAAACCTGGAAGAAGAAGCATATATCAGACTTCCAAACACCAATCTGAAAATGCAACATGGAAGAAATGGAAATAGGATTGCCTGAACAAATGGAATAAGATTTCAACTACAATGGAGGGTTAAGCTTGAAATTGTTTCCTAACTACCTGCATAGTTTCTCAAGATTCCTTTTCATAAAAACAGAAATTTTTGAAAGAAACTTAATGGTTATAATTGCTGATAAACAGTCCTAGCCTGAATCTACAAGACCAAGACTCCACCTCCGTATTACACAGCAACCCTTTTCGACAATTATGCAGCGTCGAAGGAATTGATTAGAAATACGAGTGCTTGCTTAAGGATGTTACAAGTGGTGAAGCAGACAGTTGGAAAAAGATTGAAAGCTGCTGAATTCAAGACAATATAACTTCATATGATAGGGACTTTACATTTTCCAGTGACAGAACCCGACATACAGTTGCAGTTGTCCATATTGACAGCGCAAGAGCTTCCTCAGCAGCAGCTAACTTCGCATTGACCTTTTTTACAAAATACCAAGATTAGAATATCAAGAAAGCATTTTTAATTATTTATCAAGGAACATAGTCTAATGTCAATCAAAACACTAAGAAATACCTCGGCTGCTTTGAATGAAGCTAGATAATTATTGCAAAATCCAAGGTCAGAGGTTGGAGGCCGCTTATACTCGATAGCTTGTAAATGATCAAGAGGCTGAAAAACTATCCCGTTTCCTCGTTGGGGAAGAGGCATTGCATGATAACCACAAATTATCTGTAGCAAATCATTTTTGTTTTCCTACCCAAGATCCAGGAGGTAGCGTTCAGGAAAAAAAAAAAGATGGAATGGAACTCGGTATGTCACATGGGTGAACAAATGAATAAACAACAGGAACAATCATAAACTAACCTTAGCCCATTCCAATATCAAGTCATCACCAAAATCTTTTTCATGATCTGGGAAAAGTTCGTCATCATCGTCATCTGATACCATGCTTCTAACTGAACTGTCAAAGACAAAAATATATCACTATTGTACCGAAATAACAAGTGCCTTGGAGTTGCATGGCTTAATGGAGTTGAGACACATCAAGAACTCAACACACAGTTAACAAGTGACAAATGTAACTACTACCTAAATAAGGTATCAAAACTTCCAAGACGATCTAATCTGCGGCTCCTAGAGCAGGAAAACATCCCAAGTACTGGAGAAACATGACCATTTTCATCACCTCCATAAATTCTTTCTAAAGCATCACAATGGTTTTCCGGAGACAGGGAAGCATAATCATCAAAATATTGCAAATACTTCCTGCCATCCTTATCTACTTCCCTTGCTTGGCTGGAATCTGAAGCCTCGCTAGCAGTAACACTGTCAGGAGATTGAGGTTCCCAAATCTTTGGTGATAAGGTTGGAATCACATCATCAGATATAATTCCAGCAGCAGCAGCAGTAAGGGCTACTGCACTGTCAACAGGTATTGCAGAAGCCATCCAATCAGCATCGTACTCTCTATCAAGACAGTCAACATTTTCATTCATTTGCCCATGCTGTTTAGATACTGAAGGCATGCAAGCAGTGAGTGACATTTCACTAACAAACTGAGTTATCCGATTCAAACGCTCCTGTGCAATGATACTGCATCCATGTAAGTAAATGTAGTGAATTGCACTGAAGTAACTGAACCAATGTGGAAAACGTCTCCCTAGAAGTCAGTAACGACTAATTAATTGATGAAATTAATATTAACCTGTTCAACATCTCATAATGTAATTCAAAGAAAGGAACCCTCGTGAGCACACAGTAGCAGCGAGGTGCAGAAACCAAAAAACGGCAGCATCGACCAGTTGATTGAGAAAGGGGTGACTGGCTGCCTAAGATACCAGGTGGCCTTTGAACGATTTCTGTAACATGCAAGCAAACCCCGTAAAGTGTATCATTGTCTGCCACCTGATCACGAGAACAGAAGGCAATTTTAAAAATCCAACCACTCTTTGTATTCAAAGAACCCCATGAAAAACAACCAGACAAATTCATAAGACAAATCAATGTCCAGCCACCAGCATTAGCAGTGAATCTTTTTGCTTGATTTCCAAACGTTTAAATCAAGATCACACGAAATACATCAAGATAACCAACTCATTTATATCCCAGAAGGTTTTCCCAATTTGGTCCTTTTTTCCCTCCAAAATGTGTTCTTCCCATCTTACCTACTTCAATTTTCTTAATTCTATTTTTTCAAAAAAGAACAAAAAATGAAGAAGAGATGAGAATGATTCCAACAAGCTGGGAGGTCAAGGGATTATTTAAGAATTTGCAAGAGGGGCTAATTATTTGTTTCTTGAAAACACAACTACTAAATTTGATTTTCGTATTGATAGTTCAGTAGCTTGGGAGAAGGAGAATTCACAACTTAAAACCTCCATTGAGGCCAAGAGAGCATGCCAACTTAGGCTTTGCAATGGCCATAAAAGGTATGTGTGATATGTAAACAAGATGAAGAACAAAAAAGGAAAAGCTTACCTTAAGAGAAAATATGAATGAGAAATCGTCTCTGCCCAAATGCTCCTGCAACAAAATGAAAAGGAACGTTGCGTTTTGACTGTAAGGTTAGAGAAGTTTGAGAGAAAAATGCTTAACTAATATTAGATTTCGGGGATAGCATATAGCATTAGCATTAACTAGCAAAAACTCTATATGGAGATGACTTGCCACGGCCTTTTTTCTAAAAAAAACCCAGCTTCATTCAGCTTGAACATGGACAGTATCTGTCAAAAGATGTCTCGACTAAACTAGGGAGGGAGCTGAAGAAGAGAGCAACTTCTAAAGCAATGTCAATGAAGACACTTTTCTAAGTAATGAGAAATTCATACCAAAGGGTGTTGAAAGCACATGAGATATCTTAAATATTCTAGACTCCTGTGTTCATTCCTATTGTGCTGCGTCTTCACAATTGTGTATGGGCATATATTTCAATGCATAAAAAGAAGTGTGGGTGAAGGAAATCGTAATAGAAATATAATCGAGAGAACAAACTGATAACAAATCACTGCTGCTGCTTATCTTGGTAGCTTCAACCTTGCAAGTGTGCATGATTGAAGAGTGGATTCCCTAGCAAAGGAGGGAACTATATATGAGTCAATTCCATACCTAGTGGAATTGTCAAGTCAGTTTCCAGTGACTGGGAAGAATTGCACCTATGTAAAAGGTTCAATAATCATGATCTTGGTTAAAGACCATGTAGCAAACATAGAGGTGCTAGCCAGTGAATAAGTACAGTAAATAAACAAGAAGTAAAACATTGCTTTTGATGTCAAAATTAACATGGATTCAGTAATTAACTTCCAGGCCCTAGATTGTGCTATCTAGGAATCGTAGCCTCCGCTAAATTACTCTTATCCAGACATTGTTTTTAATAGGATAGTGCAGCTCTGCAATCACAAAAGCTATGAGGATTTCTTGAAGCAAAGAGAACAATGCGGACAGGATGCAGTAAGTAAGCTTGAAAACAGTAAGACATGCGAGGTGAGAGATGGTCTAGCATACCTGTCCATAAACAAGTTCGTTTAGTTCACTCAATGATGGAGTCCTCTCCAACAACCGCGTCTGCACCATGAAAATCCAACAGAAATGAGGAAGTAGATTAAAAAGGAGAAGATGACCAAAAAATCTGTATATTGGGACCGCGTAGTACAGTTACATTAGAGAGAAAATATATGGATTTATAAGACTAGAAAGTGCTTCTCAACCTCAAGACTGTGATGGGAACATTTGATATGTACTAGACCTTCAGCCCCCGCACAATGAAGATCAATTAAAATTTTGAAAATAAAAACCGAGATCCTTGAATTACAGGTGACACAGCGACACAGCGACACAGTGATTAAGGGGAGAGGAGGCAACTTCAATGCCCAAGAAGTAACGAAGGGGGCCTAAATCTTTCATAAAGACGGTGTTTGTCTTCCATTATACATAAGAAAATTAAGCTGTGGAAGTTAGCTCCTTTCCTCTCTACACTTTAGCTACTTTAAGAGACTCTGTCAGTAAAGATAAATAGACACTTTCCAAAACCATGTTCTTGAGTGTCTTGGAGCTCTAAGGTCATGGTTTTCTAGAGGTTGCAAACACCCATTTGGAATTAGAAACTCATTTTTAGCTCCAAACCTTTCGTTTTCCAACTCTACTACAATCCAAACACGTACTCTTATATAGTGGAAGATCTGATATTCTATATGCAAAGGACACATGATCAACGATAGTTGAACTTGGCTGGCTGCATTTTTGTTTATTGTTGGAATGCAACACCATGGCATCATACAACAATGATCGATTTACAAAAGAGTGAGAAAGCAAATGTTTTAATGTCATATGAGTGAGGAATACATTGCATGTAGTCTGTACAGTAACTTAAAATTAGCATGAACTGAAGAGCCATGTAGATTAAAAATCACAGAGACTAAATCTTAATTTATAGATGATCCATGTGAACATCAAACCTTGACACCTCCAGGAAAACAGAAGGCAGCTAAATCCTTTGAGCGCATAGCTAATCTCTTCCCAGGAGGATATTTAAATAGTATCTGGAGCAAAAAGAAAGTAGTTAAAACATGAAAATGAGCTAAATACTTTCGGCAGTAGAACAAAAAGCAAATCCCCTCTATCACAAGGACTAGGAAGCACAATGATAATAGCTAAAACATTTTCGCAAAAAGGAGCTAAATGCTTTCGGCAGTAGAACAAAAAGCAAATCCCCTCTATCACAAGGACTAGGAAGCACAATGATAATAGCTAAATCATTTTCTCAAAAAGAAGCTGCAGCGGAGCAATTCCACAAACTTAAGCAGAAGTGCCAACTACTATCTGGGTTCAATCAAGTATGAAACTGTAGCCAATGCCAAACCATATTCAAATTACTGATGTGGCTAACCTGAGGTTCCAAAGTTGGAAATGAAGGTGCCCGTCGCTGCATCGAGTTGAAATCCAACAAGCCAGACTTCTCCATATCCGACTCCCACTTCTTCTCTCTTGCAAATGCATCCTCCACTTTCTCAAGATTGGCATCCGGGTGAAGCCCCGCAACAATGAAGTGTTCAAACAGTGATGTGGGCTCCTTATATTTTGAATGATTCTACAACATAATTACGCACACATAATTCACTAAGTATAACAAAAAGAAAAAAGTGCAAATCTCAACACAAACACAACAGAAATCGGATGATTGTTTAGTTTAGTACCAGAGATTTAGAATTAAACTGATACCACTGGCGTTTCTGGTTTGCCAAGACCTCAGGATTAAAACTCGGCAAGTAACCTCGTTCCCTCGAATCACCACCCCCGCGCCAAGCATTTTGCATCCGAGTTTTCAATTTACGAAAGCTACTGCTACGTAAACTCCCCGCCCCATTTGTGAAAATTTCACTCTGGCTACGCTGCATTGACTTAAAACCAGGATCAGTTCCTGGGTAGACGCTATGCAGTGCCTCACCAGCCACCCTAAATGCCTCCTCTGATAAATGCTGCAACACCGAATAAGGCGAATGCGGACGTTCTTCTTGTGATTCACCATCTCCTTTTGTGCCCATTTTCTATCTTTTAACAACCAAGTATGTCACTTATCTTGTCATTAACCTCTCTAGATCACACTTGTCCACCATCATCAACATCCTAATACCCCAAGCCAGACGTCAAGAAACAAGCCATTTGAATCTTCCTTCCTTGAACGTTGAGATTTATGACATACGCAGCAGAGCAGGATCAAGCAAACCTGTAAAGTTGAATCGAAAAGAACAGAAATAAATCAAGAATTTATTAACTCAACGTTTGTGTACATGTTATTGAGAAAATTCGAGAAAATTAAAGAAAAAAATGTGTAACGGATGATGGGAAGATTTTGAATTCAAGGGAAAGAAGTTAAATGCAGAATTTATGAAGTGATGGTTACAAATTTTGGTAAAGATGGGTCATAACAGGCTTAATTGGCTTACCTTTGTGTTATGGTTATGGAGGTGGAGAGAGAGGGAGAGGGAGTTTTTTGGTTAGCAGAGGGAGGGAGGGAGAGAGGTTTGCTAAAAATGGAAGGGAGAGCTGCAGGAATAGAGAAAGGGAAGTTAGACACAAAGCGAAGGAAGGAGGTGGAGTGGTAATGCTTTTTTCAAAAAAAAAATCATGAGAGGGAGAGAATACAACTTGAGTGGATGTTGATAATTTTCATTTATTGCAAAAACTACCCTCTTGCTTCAAGTATTCTATTTAGTACCCATTTTACAATGTGGTGCGTTGCAATGCATACTTAGAGAGTGTTTATAAATATTAAATATGATAATGGTTGGTTTTTAAAGTATTTTTTACTTGAAAATATATTAAGATGTTATTTTTTTATTTTTTAAAAATTATTATTTTATATCAATATATCAAATAATCTAAAAATAAAAAATTCAAATTTTGCTCGACCCTTATTTAAAACGGCATTACGAAATGGCAAATGGGGGTTTCGTAAACAATAACATTAAGACTCTATTTGGGGCTGTGTTTGAAGAAGTTTCAAAAAACATTTGTTTAAAATTATTTTTATATTTTTTTATTGTTTTTTATGTCAAAAATAGTTTTTTTAAAATATATATATATATAGATATAGATATATTATTTTAGTGCATTTCCAATAAAAAAACATTTTTACAATTAACCATTACTGTACTTTTAAAAATCCTTTAAAAATAATATTTTTTTATTGTGATAAATGGCAATGTAAAATGGTGTGGTGTGTTTGGGAGTGTGGTTGCGATTGTTTTTTTAAAGTGTTTTTCACTCGGAAAAACATATAAAAAATATTTTTTTTTATTTTTGATATCAGCACATCAAAATAATTGAAAAACACTAAAAAATATTAATTCAACATAAAAATACAAGAAATTTTAATTTTTTAAAAAAATATTTTTGAAACATAAAAATAAACAGATATTAGTCACTCGACACGAGACTTCGAAAACTTTTAGAAATTTGACCGGAGGTTAAAAAAATTATTTTTTCGGTGTATGATTAAGGAATGGCTTGAAAGGAAGGGGTGTGATTGATGAATGGAAATCAAATTCAGGGCTTTTCCATAATTACTAATAAATGTGATTCCAAAATTAAGACAAACGTATTTCAAATAACTTCCAATAACGAGAAAGTGCATTTGACTTTGGACCATTAGCGTGTCGCGTCGCGTGCATGAGACACGACTTTTCCACCTCATCAACCGTTGACTGCATGCGGGCTCTCGGCTATGAACTTTACTTACTGTGTTCTACAGATGTAGCTTCTCCTTAGATCTAAGCCGTTGGATTGAGACTTTTGGGTCCCGCATATAATTATCGAATTGACCCATTTCACTTT
>Ga0307518_10002641_pt1 | contig 13053 bp, 7 predicted proteins | sample 25_EM_MG_FD_203889 | JGI IMG/M metagenome (GOLD analysis project Ga0307518, IMG submission 203889) | Populus trichocarpa ectomycorrhiza microbial communities from riparian zone in the Pacific Northwest, United States - 25_EM | ecosystem: Host-associated > Plants > Roots > Unclassified | place...
CATTTATATTATAAATATATATATATATATATATATATATATATATATATATATATATATATATATATATTTCGCTCTTATATAATTAGATATATTATCGCAACATATAAAAAGAAGGAAGAATTGATTTGCTTTATTTTTTAATAGCAAATAATAATTTTACCCTTAATGAGTCGATTTGCTTTTATTTGACGGTTTTTTTAGCACTACCAAACTCTGTTTATCCTAAAATTTTAACCAGATTTTATTCAATATATTTTAAGATTCCTAGTAAAATTTCAGTTCAATCTGATGGTCGGATTGAAAATTAAACTCAATAATATAAAACTGGCTAAATTGTGATTTTTTATCAAATTTCTAAATTTCTCCAAAAATTCTGAAATTTTAAACCAAGCTAAAGCATCATATTAGAAGGCTCCCCGTAAATTTTCATAATTTTTTAATACCTTAATCGAGAATTATAAATTTTGTTTATATAAAACTAGTTAAAAAATATTGATAAAATCTTGACCTAGGCTAGAGCCCACTGAAATCTTTGACATGCCTCTGCCCTTTTATATATATATGTGTGTGTGTGTGGGCGCGCGCGCGCTATATAATTTATTCTTATATATATAAAATTAAAAAAATTTTGCTCTTATATAATTAGATATATTATCGACTTAGGTTAAATCTTGTGGTCTTTATTGTTTTCTATTATTTACAATATTCATCAACAATTATGTAACCACGACACCAACTTGTAAATTTCAATTATATTCTCATGAACTTGAAGTCCATGGAATATTAACATCTTACACGATGGAAATAATATTTTCAATCAAAATAAACATTGCACCAATAAAGTTTTGGACCATGTAATTAAATAGTGTCTTTACTGGTATTTGCATGCTTTTCCCCACCTTTTTTCTGCTACTGATGTTATAAAAAAACAATATTATCATACTTCGAACCTATAATTTTTTAATATGAAAGATGTAATGCTTCATGTGATAGTTTAATATCCCTTATAACCAATCAATTAGTTATATATGATATTATTATTTTTATATAAATATATATTTATTATTAATAAAAACTTAATTTATCTTTAATATTCAAATAATATTAGATTAATGAATCTAATATTTTATTATGAATCTAGAGTAAAGATAAAATCTATGAAACAAAAATGATTTACAAAGAAAATTTTATAGTTGTTATAGCTATGATATTCTTATTGCATCAAAATATTATTACTAAAATATTTCTGGTCGATGCTCTCTTAAATACTATTATATTAGGGTCATTTGAGTTTTATCAAGGATGATGAGTTAAGTGTTAACTTAGTCTTATAATCATTACCCCAAAACTTTTCGCAATTCATCATGAACTATCACATGAACAAGTTGAATAATACATTAATATAATTTTTTAATATGTTTAAGACTACTGGAGGGGCTCTTAAAAAGGAAAAAGATCAAGTTCTTATACTTAAGTCTTTTAGAATGTCTAAAAAGAAGGATTAAAAAAATAAGGGTATTGTCTCTAAAGCAAACAAACCTATTAGAAGCATCAAGAAAGACAAAGACACTTGTTATCATTGTGGCAAGAAAGTACATTGAAGGAGTAATTGTAAGGAATACTTTGCAATATAAAGGTAAAAAAGCTTAATAAAGCTTTTACTTTAAGTATGGATATTATCCAACGAAAAAATTGTTCTTAATTGATATGTGGATATTATCCAATGAAAAAATTGATATTTTGCTAATTTATAAGATTTTTTAAATTTTCTTATAAATAGTAAGTTATGCATTTTATTTTTTTAGTGATTATTTGTTAGATAGAAAAACTATTTAAGTCACTGAATAAAAAACTAACATTCTAGGCATAGTAATCCATTTCTCCTAAATAGGAATTTAGGAGATTTCTCAACGATAGTTTTTGTGGATTACCCTTGGAAGTCAGACAATTAAACAACTTGTGGTTTGCGACAACCCAACCTTTAAAGAATTATTCAAGCCAAAGAAGATCATATCTTTAGGTAATAAATCCTTAAACAATTATAGATTTATCTAATGAGATTCTAGGGACTCCTAAAAATTTTGTTTTATTGTTTTCGCTGTATGTATGATATTCAGAACCCCAACATCATGTCCAATATGTAGTTAGCCTATTTGTACACCCATGTCTCTATTAAAAAGGTGTTAAAAATATATTTAGCTTGAAAATACATTAAATTGATATATTTTTAGTATTTTTTATGGTTTTGATATATTGATATTAAAAATTAAAAAATTTATTATCCAAAAAAGAATTTAAAAAATCTAAAAAAAATTATTTTAATTTATTTTTAAGTGAAAAATATTTTTAAAAACATCATGCATAATTAATTACCAAATTCATGTCAAAACAATGACAAAAGTTGTCATAATTACCATTTTGAAGACAATATTAGATATTGTTATTTTATCGCTCATATAGCATCTCTCTCATTTAGTCAAAACATAGATGATTGCATTGTATATGCTTTTGGATTCCCTACGCTGTTGAGTTATTTTTGTGTGTTTGTTTGGTATTTTGATAATTATTATCTTGTAAAGTATTTTTTTTGTTTAGATATTTATATAAATAATATTTTTTAAAAAAATTTATTTTTAAAATCAACATATCAAAATAATCAATAAAAAAAATTATAAATAAAAAACTTAATTTTTTTAAAAACAATGTTTTGATCATAATAACAAACACTATACGCGTACAAGGATTCCTTGTCAAAATGAACAGTGCCTACAAAGTTTTTGCCAATTACCCCTAAAAGATATCCTTAATTAAAGAAAGATAGTTTGAAAAAGTTCTAAAAGATGTTTGAATTTGATTTCTTACTTATATGTTCAAATACATTCGCTATTTATAGCCTAACTAGAATTGTAATCAAAGAAATTGCAACACTAATAAAACAAAAACTCTAATCTAATAGAAGCTAGCTAGTTGCATCAGATTAGAATTCATAACTCAAAGTCAAAAAAATCATCATCTTGTCAGCTTCTATTTCTAACTTTACGTTAGACTCTACTGTAACTTGAAAACCCTCGATCGGTTCTCCTTATAGATGCAGAACAAAAGCATTATAAATTTATAAAAGAGTTTGAACAAGAACAGAACTAGAAGGTCGCTAAAGATTTTGGCTTCCTTCAACTGTAGACGATACAACGAATAAAGAAAGGAAAATGATCGACGAACTAAAAATACAGTGAAGTGACTGAAAGCATATAAAGTGAAAGAACCATCCTCCTAAGCAACTCGATACATTAGGATTGGTGTGGCGGCATGATGCAACCAGTCCCAGCAGCAAGCTAATTTTATTGAATAGATCAAGAACCAACGAGTTTGTTGACAAATCAAAATAGAAAATCTGGACCGGAAGATACATGAAGCTTATATGCTTGGACTGAAAGAAGCATAGGTAAGGATTCCAGGGTCTTGTTCAAACTTTACCATGTCTTCCTCGGACAGTCCAATCCATGCTTCTATTCCCTCACCGTCTTTTGTATCTAAGAAAATGGCAACCCTGTTAAGCTTCAAGGCAGGACTTAACCAAAGAGGTTTGCCCCACCCAAAATCAGTTTCATAAAATGGAAAGTTGCACCAACTACTGAAACCGAACACCGTCACATTCGAACCCTTTCTAGCTTCTTCCCCAGATCTTTTGAGGAAGTTAAAGTACCCGCCACCAGCATGAAACTTCCTGATAAAGTCATCATTCATCATCCTTATTGACTCATGAAGTTTTCCCGCTAAACCATTATAGCTCAACTCATTACTTTCACTCTCTGGCCATTTTGCTATTGTCACTTGGAAAATGTTTCCAATTGATTGTTTTGGCACTGGTGGTTTCAGTCTCCTCCGCAGATCGACAGCAATGGTTGCAGCATTTATCTGCATAGCTTCATTTTCTCTGGTTACGGTCATCATGGCCGTCAAAATAAGAGTTGAAACAGCTATGAAACGAGACGGACGATCCAAAGATGGTCCATTGCCTACTTCATCTCTTAGAGCAGCTACCTTGGAACCATCAAACAAGAACCTTTTCATCACGATTTCACTTGACACATCCTCTTTTACGAAGCTGTGCAAAGAGAAGCTTGATAAATCTTGTGGAGGAAAGACTGTCGTGCAGTCGAAAACCACCTCGTCGATAACGTTATTGGGATCACGAGAAATTGCAGCCCAGCAATTAACAAAGGTTGCTAGAGTTGACGCATCGGCAACTGCATGCCAAATGCAGATACTAATTGCCACCCCACCACAATTGAAGTAATTGACTTGAACTGCCAGCGTTACCTGATCAGTGCTTAGCTTAGATGACTTTCCATATGGGCTGCATGGTAGCAGCTGTTGCTGCTGATTTATGTCTGCTTGCTCAAGTACCATGGATATGTCACCAGCTACTCGAGCTTCAATGAACTCAGCGCCATCATCATTGCAGTCAACTGAAAAATCATCCTTTATTCGTCCAGCAAAAGGGTAGAAGTGAGTTAATGTTTGTGAGAAAGACTCTTTCAGATGATCAGAGTTCTTGCAGAGATGCTCACTGGCCGGTGAGTAAAAGAGGATGATAGGGATGTAAATAGGAGGAGCTAACTGATCAAGGACAGAAAGCTTATAGGTTCTTAGGTGCTGCGGAGTGGAAGAAGAAGGTTTCAGGATTTCTTTAGAAATAATCTGAACTTCCATTTTCTACTTTCTCGTGTTTGATTGTATGCAAGAGAACCTACCAACACTAGAGTTTTATATAGGAGCCAGAGAAATTATCACTATAGAGCATGATCTAATTCTGTTGGGTGGGTTATAACCAGGTTAAGATTTTATCAAAAAAAAAAAAACATTTGTATTAATATTAAATAAGTTTATATTTAATTAAATTAGTTAAAAAATATATATTTTCTTCATCAAATCAGCTATTTTTTTTAATTAAAATCTATATTTTTTTTAGTTAAGAGAGTCAAAGTCCAAATTAATCGTATCCCCCTCCTGCTATATTATTTTTTTTGTTTTTCTTCTTTTATTTATTATATAAATTTATAATTCTCGATCGGGTTATCAAAAAATACTGAAATTTTGCGTAGAGCCTTCTAATATTATGATTTAGCTTGAGTTAAAATTTCAGAAGTTTTGAAGAAATTAAAAAATTTGACAAAAAAATCGTAATTTGACCAGTTTTACGTTATTAGACGTAATTTTCAATCCGACCATCAGATTGAGCTGAAAATTTTACGAGGGACCTTCTAATATATTGAATAAAATCTAGTTAAAATTTTAGGATGAAGGGAGCTTGGTAGTGCTAACAAAAAAAAAACTGTTAAATAGAAGGAAAAAGACTCATTAAGGGTAAAATGATTATGTGCCATTAAAAAATAAAACAAATAAGTTTTTCCTTTCTTTTATATGCTAACGACTGGGCAGAAGCAGGATAGAAAAAGAAAGAAAAGAGAAAGCAAGAGAGAAAAGTAAGGGAAAAACATAAAAAAAAAGATAAGAAAATAACTTCGTAAACTTACAAAGTTCAACTTATAAAACACTAATCTAAGAAAGAATCAAGTGAAGGAAGGAGGAATTGAGAGGGAAAAAAAATTACTTACTTTGTTTTTCAATTGACATTAGATTGTTATTTTATCTCGGTTGAGGAGTTATTACAATATTAATTCAAATTTGATTATAGATGAATTTTATTTCATAAAACATCAAAGATGTAATTTGATAATAAATTTATTTTTATTTTCATTTTAATTTTGTATTTTTAAATTTATTTTTTAATATTTTAAATAGTATATTTAAATTAAGTTTGGATTATTACTTTACAAATTTATATACGTGAATAATAAATATTAAAAAAAATTATATATTTATTTAGTATCCCAGTGAAGAAAAAATTCCTCCGCCCGTGAGCACAGCCATTAAAATGTGTTATGATGCCAGCTCCACTACAAGTCGGAAACGAAATACCGTGTATCAAGATCCCATCAATAACATCAACCACGTCTAAAACAGTGACTCCACTCGCCAACTCTGGACGCGTTTGTTGACTGAACATTCATACGTCAATCAATCATCTCTACTGTTTAAACAGATCTCATGTAGTACTACAAGAATATCTGAAATATTGTTTTTTAGCTTATTTTTTAAAAATATATATTAAAATAATATTTTTTATGTTTTTAAAAAATAATTTTAATATCAATACAATACAAAAATTAAAATTTTTAATTTTTAATTTTCCACACCATCCATTTAAAATACAATGCAATATCAAACATTAGCTAATTGATATTATCTCGACGGCTAATTAATATTATCTCAACGCAATCACCACCATCATCGATTGAATTTTTCATTTACAGACAAACAGTCGCCCGCGACTTCTGCAGATTTTTCATACGGCATCATTCTAATGCCGTGCGGATTCTGGCATTGTGTACTGTTTGGTTACATAAACGGAAACAATAAGGCAGTATTTTTTTTTGCTTTTCAAACCTGTTTTTTTGAAAAATTTTATTTTTTTTTTAAATTAATTTTTTTTAATATTTTAGATTATTTTAATGTGCTGATATTAAAATATTTTAAAAAATAATTTCTATCATACAATCTCAAACAAATTATAAAAAAACAAAATAAAATATTAGATAAAAGATTTAGTTGATCAAAATAAAATAAATAAAATATTGAAACATCTATTTTACACGTTATATATATTACGTTTGAACTTGGGTATTTATAATAATAAATAAAAACTATTATTTTTACTTATTAATTTCTTTTTAGTAACTTTAAATGATAATTTCTCAACCCAGCAATAAACATGTTAAAAGAATAATTTGTAATCATTTAGGAAAGATAATTCATGGCTAAAAGAAATAGCATAATCAAATTATTATTTAATTAATCACTAAATTATTCGTTCAAGTATAATTAATAATAAAATAAGTAATTAAACCAATTATATATCAAATCAGATTTGTGCACCAACACAAAATTAAAATCTAACATGGTTAAAAATGCAAGAAAATAATTTCATTACAAATACACTCCTTTTTTGTTATCATTCAATCCACACCTCTTCATTATTAAATCCAATTTCTTTAAGAACATGAAAAATTTTCATTTCAATATATATGTATGTTTTAATTATTATATTAATTTCTCAATAATGATATTATTTTCTTTCATAATGTTGAAAAACCAACTCATTCAGTAAAATAAAAATCTTACTTTTTTAATTTAAAACACTCTCTTGGTAATTACTTTTTTTCAATTCATAAAAAAATAATTTACTCTAATTCACTCGTTCTTAATTATCATAAACTATTTAAATTATATAACATAATTTATTGTTTATTTTAATCCATTGATGTTTTTTCATATTAATTTGATAAAATAAAAAATTCAAACTTTTAATACTGTTATATTATTAAAAAATATTTTTTAAAAAATAAAATATGGATATATATACGTGATAAAACATATTTGAAAGTTGATAAAATAAAAAATATATAGACTTGGAAGCAAGCCCAGTCACTACAAAGCTTGGAATCAACAAGCCCAGATACCTAGGCTAAAAATAAAATAACAAAAGCTTCATTTGTTATTATCTTCTCTAATCTTTACTCATCGATTTCTACACTTATTTTGTCGGATTCAGATTAGCACTTTCTCTGCCCTCTATATCTCTCTTTTTACATAAACATGAAATTAGCAAAATGTATTCTTATTCCTCGTACTTCCTTCTCTTCTATACTGAGGAACTAACCGAACACTGCCTAAATGCCACTGCAGATTCACAATCGCTTGCATTGCTAGGATCCGAATATATATTCAGAAGCTGCATGGCTTTGATCACAATGCAACGACGAGTGTCTTGAATCACATCCATCATTCTTTTCTACCTTTAGTAACTCTTTTTCAATGACAGTCCAGACAATTGCTGTTGTTTTCCCTCCCACCATGATTAAAGGCTCCTAGTCCCACAGACAATGTCCTTAGAAAGATGAGCCAATTACCCCCACAAGTCATCCATTTCAACATGGTACGTACGTAGTTCTAAAACTAAACTGAGAGTCAACAAAAGATGCAAAACAGAACCGTTGCAAAAGAATTGCAACGAAGAGAACATGACAGAAAAAGGCAGTTAAAGCAGAAAACTTTGTCCAACTTTGAAAGCAAAGCAAAAGGAGAAGAATGCTGCGTTTAGCTAATGTCACACGACTGACTGAAGGGACAGGTACAAAAGAGACAAGAATGTGGTTGGTTAGAAAAATGAAGATGGAGACATAAAATAAAACTGTTTCTGGGATGGTTTTGAAGTGAATTCCTATCCTTAAAAAAAGTAAAAGTATAGAGCACATGTCCTCTCTGTCTTCATCTCTTCTGTAGAATAATGATCCGAGAGAAACGAAGGAAGTGCTCAATTTAAGCTAATGGTGGATTTATTAACCAACTATTATGAAAATGAACATCTAGCTGAAAATTTGTAAATCCTCTCTTCATTGTTCAAATGACCAGTCTCAAATTGGAGTCATAAATAAGACAATAAAAAGAAGATATGTTAAACATCAAAAGCATATTCCAACTTGTAAAACAATTATATGGAAGCTGCAACTTGAAGGTAAAAAGAAACTCTTAGTTTTGAGTTGGCAGCCAATCTTTACGGATGTCGAAGGTGTAGTTGATCTCCAAGTAGCGCTTGTTATCGTCATCGACAAACTGGAGACAGAGAAAGAAGAAAGCAATGGAAATCAGTAGCAGCTTGTGCAAACCAGAAATTCTATGGATATAATAATTTATCTGTAAAACTTAATGTCTAAACGTTGGATGACACACAAATTAAAATTTTCACTTGTATAGTTTATGGCGCACATTACTCCAGAACTAGTTGATTGGAACATTACCCTGCATGTCAATTCGAAGCAGATAACCGTTTGGAAACGATGGTTTCAATCGTGATATCTTAAATTTAAAAGAAAATATTTGTTAAAAATTATTTTTTTATGTTTTGAAATTATTTAAATGTATTAATTTTAAAAATAATTTTTAAAAAATAAAAAAATATCATTAGAATCATAAACAACAATCACTTTAAACTCCAACGGTTATCATTAAGTTAACGCTTGCTGGATGCTCTGAAACAGTAACTAAAGTGATGGGACTTTAAATGGCAATGGATTTAATGCTAGCATATTTGAAATTATTTGAATTTTTGCCTTTTTTTCTAAATCATGCTCTTGAATGTAGGTGCCCCACATGTACTGTCACATGAATCAGCAGAACAGATGAAAAAGACTGAACATGATGTGCATGGTCCATGTGAGAATGCCTTCTAATCTACGGAGCCCGTAACATTTCAAATTTAACAAGTATATCATTGAGAAAAGGTGCTAGGTTGAACATATTTTGAACCCACATATCTGTTGCATGAAAATATCGAATATCGAAGGGCTAAAAAACAAGGAAAACTGGTAGAACTTACTTTGGTTTTAGCAGCATATGATCCTCTAGCAAAAATACCAGATGGAGTAGTTTCTTCGGGCATTTCATGAGTGTAAGGTTCTGCCTGAGGACTAAAGGTTCCGATCATCTCCTTCGAGCTATCAACTGTGACGAAAAATCACCACGAGTGAAACTCATTATTACACATAAAAAAAGAATGCCAGATAGGGAGAGCTTGTAAGAGATTGATGGAGAGACTGTTACCCTTGACACCAGTTTTCCAAACTGTGTTGCTATATTTGAGGCCGGAAACAATGTTGTTCTTAACCTCAAAAGTGAATTGCAGGCTATAGCGGCTACCTTCTTTTAAGGTGAACCAAGAACCTTTAGGCTTGCCATTCTCAGGAACTGAAAGAACAATATCAGGTCTACCAGGGGATTTGATTTCGAGGCTCAGGATTTTAACTTCAGGTTCTAGAGTCTCTACATAGTTAAAAAAAAACCCATTAAGATAATGTCAGAGATCTGAACAAATTAACTTGATCTGCCATTAATTGATTAGATTGCTTCCAAGAATCCAAGAGGTAACGGAGGAAATTTAATCCAAAATTCAACTATTTACAGGTTCAACCAATGAAACAGTATACTAGAATAAATGGAGATCATGACACACCATAGTAACGCATGAAATCAAACACAATTGCTATAAAATTTGGGAAAAAGAAAGTCTAATTTGACAATTATACTTGTGCTTAACCAAAATCAAACCCCTAATTAACAAAAATGTTACAAGTAATTGCCAAGGAAAACTAAACTATACTTGAAACTAACACATTTTGAAAATTTCTAAGTTAATTGATCTCATTACCTCCAACAGCCTCAATATCCACAGCCCCAAGAAGCTGTTCCTTCCACCTCCTCAAGCTTTCATCATCCTACATTCTCAAACCCCAGAAAACAGATAAAAGAAATGGGCATAAATAAAGCAAAAATCGAATTGTAATCAATGACAAGAAATAAGAAAGAGTAAAGACAAAGAAAGACAAACCTTATCTTTCTCAAGTTGTTCTTTGAGTGTGTATTGAGGACCAAGCTCAATCTTCCTTTCATGAGATTCATCATCATCCTCTTCTTCTTGATCAGTTGCATAAAGAGAACTCTCACTCATCTTTCTACTAATCCCACCACTTTTAGGTTCATCAACATTATGTTCTTCATTTGGAGGTGTTTTCGTTGTTGCTTTTGTCTCTGAAACTTCATCTTTGTTTTTCTCATCAAAACCCATGCTTTTAGTATTTGAATCCACACCAACCTCCAAAGACATCAACAGCCCATCAACAGTAACAAAAGGAACTAGATGGAACAGGCACTTGTGTATCTATCTCTTCGTCTGTGTCTCCCTCAGGGAACAAAAAACAAAACAGAAAGCCCCAAAAAGCAAAGGAACACAAAAAAGAAGCCAAAAACCGGAAACCAACAAAAGAAAGAAGGTCAAAGAATCTTAGAAAGCTAAACACGAGACAAAATCCAAAAAAAAAAAACCACAAAACACAACCCTTCAAGCAACAAAAAGACACACTAGCAAAACCAAGAAAGAGAGATAGAGGAGAAGAGGGGCACGAGTTTAATTCTTGGAAAGTTCAAACAAAGGAAAAGGAAACAGTCATGTGGTGATCCTAAAATTGTGTTTAACTAAGCAACAATGGCAAAGAAAAAAGAGAGGTGGCAAGATCGTGAAGGTCACTCATGCACTAGGAGGATCCACGAAGACCATGATTCAAGGAGATGGGTGCTTTAAAATTAGTGCATGATTTTGATTACAAACAAAAAAATATATACAGAGAGAGACAGGGACAGAGATGTCAGAGTAAGACAGCCTAGGATTGGATGGATGATGGATACCCTTTGACTCTCTGTAATGGAAACCATGATTGAGACATGAAAAAAAGCTGCTTAGGATTCTGATTGTTATTATTGGTCTAACCAGCTGTTTTTATCAGTCCTGACTTTGGATAAGCTCTCAGTTTTTAGTACTTTTGATCTTAGGTTTCTTAGATGTACACATTCTTGTCCTTGACAATGGTGAAACGTTTGTATGGAAGATGTAAAATTCATATTTATCACACCCGACTTCACTTTTATGGTTGATGTTTACTCTAGTATGAGTTAAGTTTTATTTAAAATTTGTGATAATTGGATGGATTAAATCAATCCTACAATTTTTATTTTTTTTTTCAAAACAATATCATTTCACTATTAAAAAATAAAACAATATCATATTAAAAATAACTTAATAAATTCAGAACTCAAATTTTACCGTGTTAAATCTCAAGTTAGATTCGATAGCTACTATAAAACCCAATCAATGTAATACATAGAGAAATAGTCAATGATTGGTGAGTTTTTAATTCAACAATGTTGAGTGGATAAGCAAATATTAATATAAAAAAACTCATCAATTATACATTTTATGATATATATATATATATATATATATATATATATATAGGACTACAATATTGGTGCTTACAAGTAATTATAAGATCAATCAATTATAATGTCATTTTAAAATTAGAAAAATGACCCACATAATGATTTAGCTTAGTGCATAGAGGAAAGAATTCAAAATAATATAGGTTGATTAATTGTGATTCCATAAACAAACAAATGTTTCATTGATTCAATTATGTATTAGAATCGATATATATATATTAACATGCACAGAATTGATATTATTAAATTTAGCCTTAGATCAAATTTTAAAAAAAATCTAGGTAAAAATTAATTTAATTAAAACTAATTTGAATTTAAAAAAAAATCATGACAAATCATTTTTTTAAAAAAAAATTTGAAACGTTTTAATTAACCCTAGTGAATCTTAGTTAGCTTGCCCAACCTCCTATATTCAAGTGGAGTTTAATAACTTTGACCAATGTCCTTGGTAGGTAGCAAGGAGAACAAGGTTGTTAAAATCGCGTTTTGACTCGTAAAATTGTACGATTTTACGAGTCAAAACATGCTTTACGTGTTGAATCGTTTAAAAAAATCGAAAATGGTTAAAATCGGGTTGAAATCGGGTAAAATCGTTAAAATCGGGTGAAATCGCAAAAAAAAAGCGATTTCAGGACCGTTTTAACGATTTCAACAAAATACATCTGCAGGCTCCAGCTGTCCAGCGCCTATTGGCTATTAACCAGTTGAACATTAAATCGGCTTCCTTTCATCCTTTTCAATGAGAACAACGTCTGAACTCTGAACATTAAATCCCTAATTTCCTTTTCAAAGGGCTTCGCTTTCTCCAGGGAAGAGGCTTTCTGGAGTGAAGCTTTCACCTGCTGTCTCGAACTCTGCTGGAAAGAAGAAGATTGCAAATATTGTCGCTGGGATTTCAAAAGTTTCGGAAGCGCTGGTTGGGTCTGCAAAGAGTAGTAGGAAGAATTGGGATGAGATACCAGCTGCGGTGAGTTCAGGGGAGATGAAAGAGAAGGGTGAAGCCAAGAAGAAACCGGATCTGCAAGCGATTTTGCAGACTCAGGTAATATCCTATCCTACTTTTTTAACGCTTCGTAAGAAGCCTATGTTGAAGAGTCT
>Ga0307518_10002642_pt1 | contig 13052 bp, 6 predicted proteins | sample 25_EM_MG_FD_203889 | JGI IMG/M metagenome (GOLD analysis project Ga0307518, IMG submission 203889) | Populus trichocarpa ectomycorrhiza microbial communities from riparian zone in the Pacific Northwest, United States - 25_EM | ecosystem: Host-associated > Plants > Roots > Unclassified | place...
AGGGCCTCTGCAATGTCACAGAAAAATTCTGAGAAAATGGCTTCATATTATAAAGGGTTGCAAAAACACCAGAGAAAAAAAAGTAACTACACAAGATGACGACACGTGTCTAAAAACTTTCATATCTCAAAACCTTAATAATTCTTCCAAGGATGAGTGATAAATGGTCGATTGATGAATTTTGGTTAGCCTAACAACATTCATGTACATAAATATATTTTTTAAAAATCCAAAATCGAAAATATAAAGGTTGACTTGGCCAAAATCTTTTGTAAATACAAGGGATTAATTTAATCAAATTCATATAATATGATAAAGATATATTGTTAATTTTTAATTTTTTTTATTCAAATGATGATGACTCTTGATTATATGTATGTAAGGTGTTTTTTTAAAATTTTTTTTTATTAAAATAAAATGTTTTTATATTTTTTTAATATTATGATATTAAAAATAATTTTTAAAAAAATTAAAAATATATATTATTATAATATATTTTTAAATAAAAACACTTGTCACACTCCAAGCGCCCTCGTAACTCGTCTCCTAAAGAACTAAAAAGCGCAGTTAATGATGCACGTGCTTGCACTCGAGACTCATTTCCGCTACATTAAGGAGACGGAGGGCCAGACAGGGATAAACGCGTGAAACTAGTGAAATCCTGAAAACTCGAGGGAAATCCTGCAAGATGTTAAACATAGAGGATTGACTTGTGAACATACTTGTACATTGGGGACTGAATTGTAGTTATTGAACGAATTATTCTTCTTTTCACATGGAGTAAAATAAAACGCCTCTATCCTACATGTCATGATCTTGCATAACAATTTGATGCACACAGAATGGAAAGAGGAGAAGAAACAACAGCATAGAAAAAAGAAAGAGAAAGAAACAACAATGGCTACTTGTTTAATGGCTTGGTGAGTCGTGAGAGATCTTGGAAGAGGTAATGGTTATAAATCATCCTCCATTATTTGCTACCCTTGCTTGCATGCATGTTGCGATTTGATCTTGAATTTTTTTGGGCGTCGCATAGATCATGATGCTATTATAATTAATACTATCCATTCCAGTCCATTCCTCCATCCAGAAACCAAACCAAACCAAACCAAATGGGTGTTCATAAATTGTTACCTGCGGTGGGTCCTCGCCGAGGAAAGAGGTTGGGTCGGATTTTGAGAGTAGCGCTCAGTTTCAGGTTGTGGCTCTCACTGCTTGCGCTACTCTGCTTATTGTCTTTTGCACTGTTTGGCCTCAAATTCATTACACTTGTTGGTCGTGGTAAGCTCCTTTCCCTTCCCTGTTATAATAACAATGCCATGACTCCATAATTATTCATTTAAATCCTTCCTTTCCTTCCTGGGCTGGCTGGGTTTGTAGGTGGTGGCATGGAAAGTGGCATCTCATCTTCACACCAACTACCTATCACCGGTGATGTGAAAAAAAATAATAAGGAAGTAGAGCAGCAACAACTACAACACTCTGGATTTGGTGGTGTTGTAATAAAAGCACCAGGAAGCAAGAAACGTATACAGCGTAAGGGAAATGCTCTTTTTAATCGCTCATTATTTTGATCTTTTTATGTTAAGAACATTTAAATTTTATAAGTATGTTCTTAGATTTAAAGATGAATTTCAACTCTTTAATGCATCTAAGGCCTTTGTTTTGTTAAATCCCAAGAGATACCCTATTCTCCTGTACAATAATGTCCTCAAAAGAAATCCCAGATCGTGCTTTTTGTCATTTTGATTTTCTTTTTTGTGCTCCGGGATTCATAATTAGTTGTGATTCAATTCGAGGCAAAATTATGCATTTGCTCTGCAAACCACCAGATACTTATAATTGAATTGCTATACTGATCCAAGTTATCTTCTCTGATTTTTCGGACTCGGGAGGATAACAAACATAAGAGGGTTTAGAAGAAATTTTTTTCAGACTAGAGGTAGAGGCTTGAAGAATTCAGCTACCCTAGGGAGCACTGATATAATGTAGAATGCATGGCTGAGAACTCTTGACTTTATTTTTGATATTGTGTTAATGCAAATGCCACAAATAATATTATAGTTTGTGTTACCCATGACTGAATAATATAGTTTTTTTGAGTTTGGGCATCTTTTGCGAGTAATTTCTTCTCTTTGACCCTATGCTCCTCCACCCCCGTCAATTTGATCTTTCAGATTTTCCTTGTGAAATTGGGTTTACGGAAACAGTTGATTATCTTATTGAACCTAAGGACTCGGGAAATTTTACCCAATTTTCGCTCCAGTATGTGGCTATGGAAGAGAAACCCTTGCGGGTCAATTCATTTGAATCTAGATTTGGAGGACATCAGAAACTTGAGGAAAGGGAGAAGTCTTTCTATGCTCATGATCAAACTCTTCATTGTGGTTTTGTTAAAGGACCTCCTGGATTTCCAAGCACTGGATTCGATTTTGATGAGAAGGACATGGCATACATGAGCACCTGTCGGGTTGCAGTATCTTCTTGCATTTTCGGGAGTTCTGACTTTCTAAGGAGGCCTACGAGCAAAAGAGTAAATTACTTATTAAATTTCTTTGTTCATTACATACAATGTTTAACAGCTTTGGTTCAAATAAATTCATTCTTATGATAGCTGGATTTTGCTTTTACACCTATACATCATTTGTTATTCCTGATCAAATTAATCATAATTCTCATTTAATTATATTTATTATTCTATCAAAAGTCAATTGGAAACAGAAGTTATGGTATAGAGTCAATGACAATTTTGCTAAGATAACATTGTACTGGAAGACATTCTACTAGCTTAAAGAGAATTAGAAAGGTAATAGAAGTGAGGTATTCTTTGGCAATACAAAACAGAAGAATCATCCAACTCCAGGTTTGCTTATTTGCTCTTGCTTTCCCCCTCTGATGTGTGAACTTTTTGGGAATTATTTATAAGTTGATGTGAGCTTGTCTATTTGATATGTAACATATGAAATCTTGTGTTATCTGCTGACACTGTGATGCTAGAAAATGGAACGTTTTCCAGCTAACAAATTTAGTTGCCTATTGGTGTATAATTCTAGTGTGTTTTCTTATCAGTAGATGTCTTCTTTTCCCTTTTATTTTAATTGAATCCCAGGCAGACAACATAACTGCTTCTTTCAATGTAAATGTATTGAAAGAAAAATATCAATAATAGCTATAATATCACAAAAAAGTGGCAGTAAAATGTTTGATAAAAGTGACATAATGTGAATTACTGTAGTGTGTATGAAGCCCCCTTTGGATGTTGATTTCGATCATGATTTCCGCTTTTGTTTGTTTCAGATCAGTGATTTTTCGAAGAAAAATGTTTGTTTTGTCATGTTTGTGGATGAGCAAACACTGTCCAAGTTGGCCTCAGATGGACATGTCCTAGATAATAGAGGATTTGTTGGTCTATGGAGAGTAGTTGTTGTCAGGAACTTGCCATACAAGGACATGCGGAGAACCGGCAAGGTGCCAAAATTTTTATCACATCGCATCTTCCCTTCTTCGAGGTATTTATCACACCATGATTTAATTATCTGGTTTGCAGCTGTAGGCTTTACCTTGTTGTTGCAATCTAAAGATCCATAATGTAGTTTTTTATTTATTCATTCACACTCCCTTTCCAGATACTCAATTTGGCTTGACAGTAAGATGCGACTTAATGCTGATCCATTGCTGATAATTGAATACTTTTTGTGGCGAACAAGATCAGAATATGCCATTTCAAATCATTATGCTCGTCACTGTGTTTGGGAGGAGGTGCTCCAAAATAAGCGCCTAAATAAGTACAATGAAACGGCCATTGATGAACAGTTCAATTTTTACAAGTCCGATGGCCTCAGCAAATTTGACCCTTCAGATCCGAATACTCCTCTACCAAGTTGTACGTATGTTGGTGTCTGTTTTGGTCTGCGAGATTGGGTTTCCCTTTATTTTACACCCTCTTCAATCCACTCCTTTCTTTTCTTTTCTGCAATTCAATCCAGCTGTTTGGTTTGTATGCTTTGCAGATGTGCCTGAAGGTTCATTTATTGTTCGGGCCCATACACCAATGTCAAATTTATTTTCATGCCTCTGGTTCAATGAAGTTGATCGATTTACTTCTCGTGATCAACTGAGCTTTGCATATACCTACTTGAAACTCAGAAGATTGAATCCCAATAAACCATTCTACCTAAACATGTTCAAGGTGATGATATATTGCTAACAAATCCACTAGTATGTGTGACTGATTATATTACAAGTCAAAGCATGCAGCATGCAAGTGGTAACTGTGCATTCATTGGAACTCTGAGCAGCCACTCCCTTATCTTAGCTTGTCAATTTATCCAGGCATGTTGTTTCTCATAAAAGTCTCTCATCTTACTGTAGCTATTTACAGGGGCACAGTATCTCTCAGCAAAGTTGTTATTCTTTATTCGCTGAGGATGTGTCCATAAGCAACTTTAATGAGAATGCATGCCGTGCTCCCTTTATTGTTGTTGTCTGAGAAATCTACTAGTGAAATCATTGTATTTTGACATGTTTTGGCTATCTAAACAATTGTCACCAATAGAATTCTTTATCTCTTGTTGGCAGTCTATTTCTCATGTTCCTTTTGTTTGAGGTTATCAATGGAAAAGAATTATAAACAATTAGCATGAGTTAATCATCTTTTGTTGATTCGATGCAGGATTGTGAACGCCGAGCACTAGCAAAGCTATTCAGGCATCGCGCGCTCCCATCACTTCCGCCCGTTCCTTGATGAATTGAGATTTGTTTTGGCAGTTATGGCTTGGCTGGTAAGATAAAGGATATACTACTCTACTCCCTCTCCTCTTCATCTCTCTCTGTCTTTCTTCAGGATCAGTTGGACTCTGCTTTCACTGGCAGAATCCTTAGTATCATCCTTAGACTGGGATTGTGGCGTGGCATGCTGTTTCTATTGGTTATCAGATCACTGGCTAGTTATGGGCAATTTTTTATATGAATTTGAACTGATTTTATAATAGGACTAAATGACTAAGAAACCCATTCAATAATAGCAAAAGAGAGATTCCATGGATTTTTTGTTAATTTTTAATCTTTTGTATTGGTCCAGTGGTGGATCCTGATATTTGGATTGCATGCATTGTGACAACACCTGTCACTTGCTGCAATGTGATTAATTGAGTCAAGTTCATAGTGTCAATTAATACATCAGGTAACTCTAAAATCCTCACACGAATGTCATTACATTTGATGACATATTTTGTTAGGTAAATTCTTTGAGTTTCCAATCAAACTGTCTATTGGATCTGGTTGTTGTCTAAACAATGCTTTTCTTTTTCTTTTTCTTGCTGGCTTGGGGGATAGAGGCTGTGTCCAACCCCCCAACTGTCATTCCTAAGAATTTGTGTGCACTTACAGTTCCACATGTAAATTTAATTTTTGGCCAGGTGCAACCGTCATGTAAACTTCCTTGCAAATCCAAATTGGAAAATTTCCAACTGAAAAAATGTGTATTACAGTTGTTGAAAGTGTGGCATAGGTTTTTGGTCATGCAATTTTTTTCTTTAATTGGTTGTTGATTTGATTTCTTAATTACAGGGCAAAATTGATGTCAACATGACTTGCATGTGAGTTATAGTTGAATTGTGTAACTGTAACAGGCTGAAATCACTGGTCTTTGACTCTCCTAATTAAACTTGAATGGCATTGAGTTTACACTCATCAATAACTATTACAAAATATTTTCCATGGAGATTTTTGGCTGTTGTGTAAATAATGTAAAATATACAGTAGTCTTTAAGATTGCTGTTAAGAATCTTTAGTTCATATCGAACTTCTGATTGCATGATTATTTGCTACAACTTATCAAGGTGTATGGCAGTGTATGCACTTACAATGTGTCAAGGTGGATGGCTGGGTGTATGCATCTCAATGGGCATGAAGCTTTGACATAAAACTACTTGATAGGTCCATGATAATTTACAGAATCCGAGCAAGTTATTTGATGGGTTTTTTATCAACTGTGCAGGGACATCCACTAAAGAGAAAAAAGGTTTCTATGTGATTTCCTCCAGCTCTTTCAAGAATCTAAGAGATGTCAGCTGCCTTGTGAGTGATGACAGATTTGTTATGTTTTGCACTGTAGCTGATGGTAATGACTTTGGATGTCTGATGTATTTGGCCAAGTAATCTTGACAAAGAGGTGATGCTCATCTCTCCTTACCAAATGGTCTAATGGTCTTTGATAGTCAGCTATATGATATGGTAAAGGGATTCCGAGATGTCAGTGAAATCGGGTCGAGTTGCACTTCATCCCGCAAATAATTGTTAGTTTTGAGTTTCAACCTCAACTGCAGAAGGGGGAAAAGAGGGAGAGGAATTACTACAATGGCATCGGCGAAGCTGATAACCATTGATTAGATCAATGAGTCAGAATTTTTGGGGTCTTTTTTTGCTATTTTACTCAACTCCTGTGGTTTAAACGATTTTGGCTTACTGGTGTTGGTATTCCAGACTTACCAGGAGGGAGAAGGCATTGCTTTTCCAGATTATTTGTTAGGTGAAGAATGCTGGTGAAGAATGCTGCAAGTGCTAAACAGTCTTTTTCTTTTTTGTTTCCCCATTTATACCCTCAATCCTTTCCTGTAGCGCAGTAGGCTGGATGGCTATTTTTATTAGAAGAGAGAATGTTTTGTTCTTTAACTGTTTGAGAGTATGCTGGTCAAAATTTTGATATTTTTCTTTTATGTATCGCTTTTGCTGTTCTTAGAAGTGTAATAATTATGCATGCTAATCTGGGAAGGTTAATCTCTACCACACATGCACAAGCAGAGAGACGGAATGAATTTTTGTGACTATACATTCACAAAAATGGATATGAATGAAGGTTCGGAAAATCCCTTGAAAGCCATGGTGCCAAACAATTTTCCACTCTTCTTCTTTCACAGCCACCACTTGCATAATTTAGTCGTTTCTAAACACTAAGGTAGTAAATTGTATTTCTTTAAAATTTGAATTTGTTTTTTAAAATAATTTTTTTATGATTTTAGATTGTTTTGATGTGCTAATATTAAAAATAAATTTTAAAAAATAAATTTTTTTTATTTTAATATATTTTTAAATTAAAAACATTTACTACAATATCTAAATACATTACACTATCTAAATATAAGGGAGAGTGTTTAAGTTATTTTATTAATTTTATATGCAAAATAAGAAGAAAAAATTTGAAAAAAAGTAATAAAAAAAACTTATTTCAAATATATTTTTGTTTTATAAAACTTGAAAGGAATCTTTTCGTACGAAAAACTCAAACGGGTTAGTGGTGTCAAGTGAAAATTCAATATTGAGATTTTTAATTTTTTTTAAAATAAAAATCCTGTCTGGGGGTTTTATCGGTACAAAAGTATTTTGACGGATTTGTTTTTGATAGAAAAATCTTTTTAGAAGGAGATTTTGGTAATCATGCCTAAAATATTAGAATGTAAAGGAAGGTTAAAAGAGAGAGAGGGCATAAGCAAAGTGACTAGCAGTTATAGAAGATGATAGGAAATCATTTTGGAAAGAAAGGAAATTCATAAATAAAAAGGGACCGGAGAGTGTGGAAAATGCATTATATATGAATGAATGAATATCGAAAAGGCAAAGCCCGCTACTCCTTGTAGTCATCGTCCAAAATTAGCTGTGTGGCCAAATGGAAGCTTGCTTCGCGAAATGCTCTCATGGGAGCGCATTGTTTAAAGCTCTGAAACCTCTCAAATTGAAGCTATCAAGCTCTTCTTCCATGCCCATCCACTCTGCTGGTCTGATCACTCTTCCTTTCTTCTAGTGTTTTATTTATTTATTACCACACATATATAAATGGGTACACTATTTCAATAACCCGATCAGATTCATTCACTTTGTTTCTTCACATTACAGGAGCTACAGAGTCTGTTAAAAAAGCATATGATGCGTTATTGTTGGATGCTGGTGGAACCCTTTTGCAATTGACACGGCCTGTTGAAGAAACTTACGCTTCCATTGGAAGAAAATATGGTTTTTTTCCGTTTCTTTTTATGCTATTACTCCTATTATTTTACGTTGGGGACAATATGTTATTTCTGGATTAGAGTAAAGTGATTGGCAGCAGGGGATTTGGGTAGTGTTTGTAATTGCGGTATTCTTCATCAAAATAATATTTTTTATTTTTTAAAATTTATTTTTAACATCACATTAAAATGATAAAAAAAAAAACACTAGAAAAATTAAAAATTAATTTAAAACAAAAAAAAATCAATTTTTTTGAAAAGCAAGGCTTGGCCGTAAAGACAAATAGGCTTTTTAACACACTCAATAGTTTGATACTTAAGTAGTGGATTTGAAATGGATTTATACAGGGTTAGGAAATAGGAACACTTGGTATGAGTGAAATAAATGCCATACACGAGATCTTGATCTCTTCTTCAAGGATTGCTAGCTTCCCTGCTTTTGGCTGATTATGTATTATGTAATACTATCTTGTACTTGGTCATAAAAATTTGATCTCAACTCTTTTCTCTGCTCTCCTTGCAAGTTATTTTCCAACCTGACTCTTATCATGGTTACAGGTCTGACTGCAAGTTCTGCTGATATAAAGCAAGGATTTAAAAGAGCTTTCGCTGCTCCATGGCCTGAAAAACTCCGTTACCAGGTCATTTTTCTTTTCTGTAATGGGTGTGTCGTTCATTGCTTCTCTATTATCAATGATAGAAAACCTGCATCGATTTGCTTTAGTTCACTGGGAGCATTGTTGCTCTCTTCTTGATGTTTTTGCCTGGTGTTTTAAATATGTTCCTTTTGGGCCTTACCATATAGCATCTCCGACTCTTTTTTTGTGCTATCATTTAGTTAGCAATTCCCGTGTCTTAATTTAGTTCCTAAATAAGTTGTTTGTGACTGCTTTATGTTTCCTATAAAACATGTTTTCTGAACAAATAAATGCGACATATATTATATTGAATATGAACCGCAAAAAGATACAGTAATCTAGATACATGCTGAGAATTATCAGTGACTATTCACACCTTATGCTTCCTTCATGCACAATCATTCTTTTTTTCTGCTTCGGTAGTTCTGCTGGACTGTTTTACTCATTAAAGCGAGATGTAGATGAAGGCAGATTCTGCTGCATTTTTATGTGGCATGCATTGGTTTCATAAACACTCCAATGCTGACATGTTATTGAAGTTTTTAAAAAAGTAAAAATAGCTATCCAAAGGCTCCCTAACTTCTGATTTTGTTGGCAACTAAAATTTTCAAATAAATATACTTTTCCAATCTTTTCATATTCAGTGGTAAATAGAGAATATTCTAACTTAAAACTGGTGAATTATGTTCCCACCATGGAGGTCCGTGTGAAGTGAAAAACATGCATTTTACTATCTGAAACCTACAATTTATTACTATGACTGTTATCATTTCTTGGTAAGTTTTTTTCATTTTGATAGACCACATCACATTTCTTTAACACATTGATTAGATATCCTGCACTCCCTTTTCTTTGTTGGTCATCTGTTATTTGTCTTAAAAGTAGTTTCAATTTATTTGATACATTGGAAGCTTTGACTGAAGCCCATTATAACATCTTCTCTGCTTGTGTGTTGACAGGGGGATGGGCGGCCATTTTGGAAACTTGTTGTTTCTGAAGCCACTGGTTCCACCAACAATGATTATTTTGAAGAAGTCTATAAGGTAACATTTCATGACAGCAGCCTAAAGTTATCATAATGTTAAAACAGATTATAAGAAAGTGCACATGCGTGGTTCTTATCTTCCCGTCACCCATGGAAATGCAAATAATTTTGGCTAAAACATAGTGAACATCCTTGAACTTTTGGTCAACAAAAAGTTTAGTGCTGGAACTTCAGTATCTCTTGATTTTAGTGCATTGAAAAACAACATGGTCTCCGCTGTTAGGCATTAATAAAACCCGAAGCAAAAGTGTGCAAATAATTGTTTTTAACAGAAAACTGTATAGGGGAGGTCATGATTTAATCTGGTCGATATTTTAGAGGCTTTCATCTGAACTCCCATTGGATTCTTTATTCAGTACTATGCAAATGGCGAAGCCTGGTATCTTCCAGATGGAGCTTATGAAGCACTGTACCTTCTCAAAGATGCTGGAGGTTATATTAATTAACTATTATCCTTTGTCTAGCACCACAAACAATATTAACCACCAGATTTTGACAATGAATTGCCACTCCTAACTCCTAACTCAGTGAGTAATGTTGCAGTTAAGGTGGTCGTCGTGTCCAATTTCGACACCCGGTTAAGGAAGCTATTGAAGGACCTAAATGTTATTGAACTGTAAGCATTTGTTTTTCCTCTTTCTTTTTTCTGTATTCTTACAGTTGAGTAGCTCTCTTCATGAATGAGGTATTCAACAATGATGGCAGACTTGATACTCTTTAGAAGGCCCGAAAGAATTCCATCTCAACCTGACCTACATTTGTAAATAGAACATTGATGGCACTCCCTGCCTTTTTCTAGAGTACTTTGTAATCTGAATTCTTTTATCCTTTCCCTTGTGCAGTCAATGTTGAGCCCTCTGTCCTTGAGGCTTTGGCACTTGTTGTGAATTAGTCTAGAGGAAAAGAAACTTTTAGAAACTCATTTTGTTGTTGTTGCCAGTTGTGAGTGAATAATTGTGGTGGCATATAGGAAATGGCTGGAGTGTGATAACTGGAATGAGATGGCTGGGGTTATCAAGAATTGAACATCCTTATATTTAAAACATGTGCTGTTTTTTTTTTTCACAGGTTTGATTCTCTAATCATATCTTCAGAGGTTGGATATGAAAAACCAGATCCCAAGATATTTGAAGCTGCTTTAGGTATGTCATATAAGACCATTTAGTCTATTTGTGGTTGTGGGATGCGCCTTAAAATTTCTACGGTAGAGTCCTGAAACCACTATTCTGCTCCTTACACAAGAAAACGTTGGGAAATAATCATCATTTCTAAGTATTTGGCATTTTTGTAGTTGAAGCAAGTGTAGAGGCAGGCAAGGCAGTGCATGTTGGGGACGATCTAAAGGCAGATAAGCAGGGGGCCAATGCCATTGGGATTGATTGCTGGTAAGTGCACTATATGGTCTTATTAGACATGGCAAATGGGCGGGTATGGGCAGGGTATGAACGGGTTGCGAAATATTCCACCCATTTATTCATTTTGACTAGGTTATTTTTCAAATGAGTACCTATACCCTTTAACCCATTTTAATTTGTTCTTATTGGATAAGTAGTTTTTACGATTTCCATTATAACCATGTATGACTGGGCTGACCAAATCTGACTGGTTTGACCAAGCTTAGCTATATTAATAAAGGTAAACCTTTTGAGATGCAGGGACCTAAATGTAGGAAAAAATAGTACAGGAACTAAATCTAGCAATTAAAAGTATGACGGCCAAGAAAATCCCACTTGAGACTATTTGTAAAACACATGGACCAAAATAAACTTTTGACAAGGACAAAAATGAAAACAGTATAAAAGCTCTGCTCTCTCCCATGCTTCTCTCCATTTGTAATTCAGGCTGTGATTTTAAGTTGGGTTGAGTGGGTGCCATACCAAATCCAATAAAACTTTTATGAATGTGGGCGGGCTAGACCTTACCCATATATCCATTTATCTTTTAGTGCCTTAACGGATAAATATAGATGGGTAAATGGGTATTTGGCATCATTGCCACCCTTATCGGTCTTGCATATGCATTTCGTTCTTTCCCTAGCCCTGGTCGATTTGGGCCAATTTAAAAGAAAAATTACATCATGGATACTTCAGAAGCATTTAAGATGTTTTGGGTTTGGATCATAATCCTTGCATTATATGCGTAAGCAGGTTATGGGGAGCAGATGTGAAGACATTCTCAGATATCAAAAACCGCATCCTCATCCATGACTAATACTCCAAAGAATTAGGTATCGGTGCCATTTTTTCTTTGTGGTGATTGGCGGGTGTTCAAATCTCTTGATCAATTTTTGGGTTCTGCTATACAATTTAGGATTTATCATGGGATTGGTTAGAGCTGTGGATATCACCTCTCGTATGATTGATGAAATACCATAGGAATGTTGGTTTAATATCTTGATTCTTGTAACAAAACCTTGCCGAGACGAAATTCCTCTGTCACTCCCAATTATTTGATGTTTATTATTAGCATAAAATCTTATTGTTCAGCTGGCTGGATATGGTGGATGGAGTTGTTGCTTTTCATTACTCCAGTACTATTTGTTAGCTCATCATAATGGAGCTTCTGTGGATATGATTGACAGAAAGATCAACAGAAGCAGTCGCGCGCCTTGCATGTGATGGTCTGATTTTTCTTCTTTTTTTAACAGATAAGCATGTTTTTTTATAAAAAAAAACTATGATTTAATCTTTAGTTTCTGATTTCTACTATATTACTTAATTATATTATTAAATTAATCAAAATTATTGAATCTATTCAAATTAAGAGATGTATCCTAAATTTTTCTTGCTACTTTCAAAATATTGCATCGCCTGGGTATTTTTTCATTATATATATAAAAAAAAAAAACAAGGCGTTTTCATACGAAGTTTCATTGGCAAATGAATCGTTTTTGCAATGTTTTTTATTTGAAATATCTGCAGTAGCGTGAATTCCCAGCCTCGAATGCCCAATGCATTCCTGTTCCTTAAACTATAAAATGCTTCTTTTTCCTAGAAACATATAAATTGTTTAACCCTTCAAGTAAGCAGTCCCTTGTTATTGCTAATAATAACAATAATAATTTATCAATACATGCAAAGGAAGATCTAATTAGTATTAAGATTATAAGCCAACCAGGCATAGAAGGGTAGATGTCCCCAAGAACAGTTCCCATCAGACGAGCTACAAGAGAAGTTCTAATTAGAGCACAAACTGTATCTATTAGCACATGTATAGACTTGCTGCAAATGTAGTGGATATTATCTACTGTCAACAAAAGTGTCAATTTGAGCTCCAGCCTTGAGCCTGAAATATTGCGAGGATGCTCTGAGCATGAATGAGGCTGGGGTTGCCAAGGCAATCAAGGCCACCCTCTGAGAAGATTTGAGC
>Ga0307518_10002643_pt1 | contig 13051 bp, 5 predicted proteins | sample 25_EM_MG_FD_203889 | JGI IMG/M metagenome (GOLD analysis project Ga0307518, IMG submission 203889) | Populus trichocarpa ectomycorrhiza microbial communities from riparian zone in the Pacific Northwest, United States - 25_EM | ecosystem: Host-associated > Plants > Roots > Unclassified | place...
ATTGGAAAATCCAACCTCCACATTAAAACTTATTTTTTATATTTTCTCTTTAAATTTTTTTTCTATTTCATTTTTTTATCATTTTATTTTCTTAGTTTTTCTTGATGTGATTTGTTTACATTGAATTTTTTTCTCATATATTTTTAACTTGATTTTTCTTTTTTCTCTTTTTTTTATACTTGCTAAAAATATATAAAAAACAAGTAAAACGAAAAAAAGATAAAAACCATGAAAACTCCAAAATGACTAAAATTTAGGGAAATAATTAATTTTTAAAAGAACATTTTTTTTTTCTAAATTTTAGGGTTTTCATAAGGATTTTTTAAAAAAAAACTAAGGATCAAAATTAGGTAATGAAAAAACAAAAAAAAATTAATGGTTAGGATAAATTTGGTTACTAAATTGTTAAAAGGGACTAAATCTTTTTTAGATAATTTGAAAGAAATGACCCACATCAACTTAGTATATTCAAAGGATTTCAAAATTAAATTAAATTAAAAAATAAGAAATCAATCAAACATTCTTATTCACCCGTCTAATTCTTGAGATTGCTAATAATAATTAAAAAAAACTTTGTTTATGATAAATTTTAACATGAATAAATACTTTTAAAATATAACCTATAATAAAATTAAAAGATATTGTCAAGTTAACTTGAGTTAACTTGAAATAACTTTTAATTTTTTTAAAATAATTTTATTTTATTTAAAAAAAAACAAATATTAACAAATTAAATATTGAGTTTTTATCGATAAAGATCTGAAATGACCGGGTTAGTAGATAAATTCAGGTTTTTAACCCCATTAATCAAGCTTTTTCATTCATTTATTATTATTATTATTATTTTTAAACCAAAATCGGTAATCGGCCAGTCAGGCCCGTGTTTTACAAATATGATATTATGTAGCGATTTTCAAAATAAATAAAACGACGTGGCACCGCTGTTTCACAACATCCGAGGGTCACCATCACCGCCTTCCTTGAGCGCTCTTTATTCCCTGGACGGCCAACTGCCTTGCTCATTTGCTGCCTCGCCGAATGCGATCATACTCTCAAAGGTACAAACTCTTTTTCTTGTTTCTCTTTTATTTTGTTCTTTTGGGCTGCCAAGAAAATCTGAGACAAGTTACGAAAAGAAAATTCGATTCTCTTGAATGTTGATTTCATATTAGAACCCTAACAAGAAATTCAGAAGGGATTAATATTAACAAGAAATCCAAAACAAAGTTTTCTTTTTCTTCTTTTGGAAGGTGACAAGCTTTTGGGTGATTCTCATAGTAGTATTTTTGTAGCTAAAATATGAGTTCCATATAATATCAGTTGTTGTGCTTTTCATGTGGCATCAATTGGGTTAGTGTTTTTTTTCCTTTTTTGTTTTATTTTAAACCTTGTTTCAATTAGCCTCAACAATTTGTATTTGCTCTGTAACAATATCATGTGAAGATACTTGGTCCCTTTTCTTGAGTGTTATAATTTATGGAATCAGTTTGAAATTATATTGGCTATTGGGATAACGATTGGTTTGTAGTTGACTTCATTGGATGCCTTTGATGTCATAGGTTTTTTTTTAAATATTGCTTTTGGTGATGGTTTATTCATTTTGAGATCATGTTTAATGCGAACAGCTAAATTTTCTGGGCACTTCCTCTGTTACAATTAAAATGGCGGTGTTTACTGCAACTACTGCCAGCACCTTTTTACCTCTATCAGCACCGGGTATAGTTTCCTCTACTTTAGCACTTCGTGTATAGATATAGTTTTTTTTCTTATGAATACACACACATTCATTTATATAGGCTTGGGACCAGTATTTTCTGAATTCTACATCAGCATGTTAACCACCTATAAGTTAGATGCATCAGTGATTGATATCTGTTTTGAATATATATACTGAATCCTAGACTCTAGCTGAGTTGTTACGACTGCATGCACTCTTTATTTTTCTGTTTTCTGTTGTCGGATTGATTTCCATGTTTTGATTTAAAAACTGCTATTGATTATATATTTGTGTACAGTGAAAACAAGGGGCCTAAACAACAGCCAAAATCAACAAACAAATTCTGGTCCAGTCAGGGTTTCCATGCAGACTCAATCTTCTAATGCAAAAGGAGGACATTTTAAGGTTGCAGTATCTGGCTCAGTTACACGATTACGACCTATTGAAAGGAGAATAAATTTGAACAGAAAACAGTCACCTTCTATTATATATGCTGCTGCAATGGTGAGATAACATATCTATACTTCATGCAACCTCCATTTGTTTGCACTGTAAATTGAAGTTGTGACCCTTGCTTTTTACAGTTATAAGGAATTGTTTGCTGGTACAACAATCAATAAGAAATATGACATTTTTTTTATATAAGCTATTTTGTCTCTTATTTCTGTTCTTAGGAAGAAAATAAACGGATGATTGAAGCCACACTTTGAATCTTCTGGAAGCAATAAACTAATTGATTATTATCTTTTTGTAAATTTCTCTTTGGGGTTTATGGGTGTCTTGTTACTTTAGTTTGATTGAGATGCATGAATTTGTACAAGAAGAAACTAATTTACAAGTACCTCCTTGCAAGAGTTAGTGAAGAGGTCAAGTCTGTCAACCATCACAGCTTGTTGAATTTTACAGTCATATATCTCTTGATGTTTTCAAGTTAATCAATTGGTGGAAAGATATTGTAATTTGCAACAACCAACATTAACTGTCTAATCGAGAAAAGCCATTGATAGATACAGAAAGACAAGCGCGCGCGCATATGTGCAGCATCATTTTTTGAGAATCATGAACTCACTTTTTCTCTTTTGCAGAATGCAAGATGTGCTGCTTCCGGGCAAACCCAAACCCTCACCAATAAGGCACCTGGAGTTACCAAAGCTCCTCAAAGAGGTAAATCATATATGTTACCAATTGCAAACTACAGAATAGGAAGTCTTGTTACTAGTTGGATCCACATTGTTCTAGCCTTATGCTGTAAATCATAAAAAGTGAGAATCAGCTAGTTGTAGATAGGAAATTTCTTTGGGGTTTACATATTTTGGGTATCCCTTGGTCAGTGTCTGTCCACTTCCACATTTCACCTTGCCCTAATCTACTTGCTGATTTACATGTAGTTTATTTGAATTGTTCAAAACTATGCAAGGGCACCAATGCAGAAAATGTATCATCCTAGATCAATCATCTGTTGTTTATTTCCTTCTATGCATCATAAGTTTTAGTGAGATCAAAATATCTTGGCAGCGTTTGTTCAATATTTAATTTTGTAAATTTACAAATGTCTGACTTCTGTGTTTAACAACTGGTAATTTAACTTCAGAAACAAAAAAGACTCTGCGACTAGATGATGGCGGACCTGGATTCCCACCCCATCGTGGTGGTGGTGGGGGAGGTGGGGGAGGTGGTGGTGGAGGAAACTTCTCTGGTGGATTCTTCCTTTTGGGCTTTCTTGGTTTTCTAGGTTATTTAAAAGATCTGGAGAATGATCACTCCCGGGAAAATAGGATGTGATGAAAAGGAAAATTAATTATTTTTTGAAGTCAATTATCTTTCAGGCCCTTCAATTCTTTTGTTTAATGTGCTGAATTCTTTTTTACTATCTATAACCACAGAAATACTTAAGTTGGATAGTATAGTGTTCAACCAGATGGTAGCGTGTGTACAGCTTGGTTAACAATTTCTTCGTGTTTTTTTACCACAATGTCAAATGGGCTCTTGGAGAATATGGTGATTCCAGTAGCTGGTGGTGATCCAATCCTCGTGATCTGGCAATTGTAATTGCGTAGGTTTCTCCCACATCCTTGCATGAACAATATTGTGCTGAAGTAATTCATCAGCTTTCCCATAAATAAATTCGTTTCATAGGCTTGCTTATTACATTAGCATGAACTCCAAAAAGTGACCTGTTATCAAAGCCATTACAATATAGATACAAGACGAAATATAAATTACAAAGCACTAAATTAAATTAAAGATTTAATTTGCATTTAAATTAAATGTAGACGAAATTAAATTATTCTCTAGGAGGGAGAGAATAATGTGCAGCTGGAAATGTTGACTGCCTTGTTGATATCCAGCAAGGTCTAGGATATTTTGTAATTGTAAATGTAGACTAAATTAAAGATTTAGTTTCTGATTTCCAGCTAGAATTGACAACTAGGTTTCGAGCCATAACTCTTGACTTCTATGTCTAAGTCATGGCTGTAGTTTACAGGTATCGTGCAGCATCAAATCCCCTTTTCCTTTCATTCTTTTTTTTTGAAATTGAGAGCATTAACTTTATTTTATTTTTGTTATTTGTGATCAAGAACTTCCAAAAGTTGTCAAAAAAAAAAGGATTACGTGTCTGTCAAACATCCACTTCTCCATGACTAATGGAGCAAGAGACGGACACTTGACAAACACATCACCATGCCGCATTTCAATTGCAAAAATAAAAATACAAACACTCAATTGCAAATCCAGATAGAAATTGATAAATGCTTAAAAATTCAACCTTTAATTAGAGAAACCTTTCAAAATTTCTTACACTTTCCCTGTGATTATCTCGGCTTGAGATCCGATCTCTCTCATGGGAGCATAAGCCAAATTTGAACTGCGATGTTTAGCAGGAGAAGTGAACAATCGATTGCTACTCCATTTTCAAGAAAACGTTGGAGTAAAAGCAACTGTGACAACTGCCTATTCCTATAGAACAAGTGTGGAAAGAAGAAGTCCTAAGGTCACTGCCTTAAAATGACTACACTACAAACTGGACAGCTCACAAAATCAATGGCAACTCATTTCGGTGGCCTGGTCCAGGTTGTCTCCGAGGTGATGACATTACCATAATAGACCTGTTTTGATGATCCATCCCAATAGACCTGAACAGGAAAGGGGGGCAAAAGGGGGGATTAACAAAATGCATATTTTGAATATTCTACTACATAAAAGCTCCTATTGTTGTTTATTCATGCGGAATGCATTAGAGTTCAAACTTAGCACTTGACAAAATAAGGACTTCTGAACAACCAGTATCAACTTACAACCCATCATCAAATAGTTCAAACTACGTACCTATATGTTGGACATCGCAATCTTAATAATAGATTACTTTATCAAATTAAAGAGCTCATTACTTTCTCAAATTAAGAGGTCAATTCCCATCTTTGGTTCCTAGCATGTACGGTCAGTCTATCCCTACATCTCTGCTTCCCAGAAGAACAATAGAAGCCACTGCCCAGCGACATTTCCAAACAAAAAGAAAAGGGAACTGAGAGCCTTTGAAACTGTCTTGCCCTTACATTTTCCCTGGATGAAATGGCTGAGTTCAGCCTTTAAGGTGACCGGATACTAAAATTATCAGCAGTTTCTGTATAAAACTAGCTTTTGCATGCATATGAAATGAGCTAAGGTTATACACAATGATCAAAAGAGACTTAAGTGTGGAGATATGATTCCAAAGATACCTGCCAGCCAGATGGAAGGCCCTTTGAGAGTTCTTCTAAATCAGGCTGCTTGTTTTCATCAGTTGGGGCCTCCGACGGAGTCAATGCAGCTGCTTTAGCTGCTTGAGCTCTCCTGCGCTTTACTCGCTCGCGCCTATATAGAATAGAACAAAAATGCTTAGTACAATGCTCAAATGAGATAAAAGCAGGAAAGAAACAATGTGTTTGGCTCCAAGCATGTGTACATTTCATATGTGCATGCATCAATGTGCCCATAAAAGAGATAGGAAAACCAGAAATGAATGGACCAACAAGAAAAGGCAACAAGTACGCAAATAAACTAGACAGTTTTAAGCATTTTGGCTTTAGACAGCATGACAGATGTGTGTAATTCCCCTAGATGAAGATTGTTTTCACCAAATGTAGAGTGATCTAGAACAAATAAAATAAGGATTTCAGGTTACAGAAATAAGAAGAATAGATAGTTTATTCTTTAATACACATAACAAAAGCATCAGTATAGTTTTCCCTTTTCTACCATTCCCTGAGTAGGATTCTCTTAAATACTTGAAATCTTTTGCAACAAAATAACATACCAGTCACCACCCAGAGGCTGAAAGTTAGCATTATCCTTGGCCTCTCCACTGGCAATTTGCTTAGCATGCCACTCCTGCAATAATAATAAAAAAAAAAAGCAAGGAAAAATCAGGGACAAGAAACAGCCAAAACTATAGTGACTGATGAACCAGGAAACCAATTATTTACCAACCTCAATTTCCCTTTGCCGCTTCTTCTCAAATATCTCATAAGCACTTTTAGGTTCTTCTTCCTCATTCTCATTCAACTCCTCTTTGGCTGCTTTCCACTGTCAACATAAAATAACAAATTGGAACTAATTGTGGAAAGATAAGGTAGTATTCAAGATGACGACTCCTGGTCATAAAAACAACAAAAAACAAAAACCAACATACCTTGTCCACCAAACTGGAGACTTTCTTATTAGACCTCAAAGAGGGTGCAACAGCAACTGTCCGCTTTTTACGTGAAACTGTTTAAAAGAAAAAGGCAGCAGCAAAATGAGCACGTGTGACAAACTACCAGATATATAATGTGCAAATACAACACCTTCCAAACTTTTTGGCTATGATTCAGTCCTCAAAATAGATAATTAGCAGATAAAGCAACAAAACCAGTTAGTAGGACTTCCCGGGAACAACCAAGGTAACAGAATTCAGCTAGGGGAGCCAATATACATCTCAGAGAACAAAATTCACTCAGAATCACAAACATTTAAGTAATAAAGACATTACTCAACAACATATTATTTATTGTGTATAAAAGAAACATTCAAGATGCTATCAATCTCTTGCAGAATTGTGGGTTTTTGCACCCTGCAGTCTCATTTCTTCTAGCTCTCTCCCTTCCGCGACACAATTATTATGCAACTCAGGGAGTAAAAGTATGTTATTTTTAGCCTAGACAAAACCCATTCTAATTATAAAACAAGATAATCTTAGGTGAAGAAACACATACCTTTAGTTTGAACCTTGGCACCTGTTAACAAGGCAGATGCAGCTGCTGCAGTAGAAGCAGTGACTGCATTGGTTGATGATGCATAAGCAGTCTCTTTCACACTAGCTAATGTAGGAGCTTCAGTGGTGGTCAGAGTAGAAGGAACCCCTTTAGATGCCAAATAAGTCTCAACACCAACAGCCGAGCCACCAAGCTTCACATTCAGCTCTGCTACAGAGTCGCCTGTCTTTATTTGATCAGAAGCAAGGGTATCATAACTCACAGGACCAGATTCAATATATGACTGAGAAGATTCTACACCACTAACAACAGGCACAGGCACTGATCCATCTTGAACATTGTAATATTCTACTGGCTGAACAGAATTGATCATAACTGAATCAGTTTCAACATATGTGCTAGGAGTTGCTAGGTAATAAAGTGATGCATGTGGCACAGCAGCCTGACTTCCATCAGTATTTCCATAGAAATTACAACTTGGGACAGCAACTGTGTGTCCATAGTATTGGAAATTGAGGTCCGGATAGGTTAAGTTGTATTGTTCTGCGTAAGGGAGAGGTTGACCTGTCTCTGGATAAGATGGAAGTGGAGGATATGAGCATTCAGGAGGTTCATCTGGTGGGGGTGGAGGAACTTGTTCATTATCAGGAGGGGGTGGAGGGACCTGATCATTATCAGGTGGTGGCGGGGGAATCCATTCCTCATCTGGAGGAGGTGGAACAGTCAATGCATCCCCTGATGACAAGGACAGGTGCTCTGCAGGTGGATTTGACTGAACCATTTTCTCATTCAGTCCAACATCTTCAGCACTCAAAGCATCTCCAAAAGTAGTGATGCTTGCAGGACAAAACTCTCCCTCTTCAACTTCCATGTCTACATCCATGTCAATATCTTCAGCAGGATGGATCTCAGCATTCAGATGAATAGTCCCATTCAATTCTTCACTAACTGGAGCACCACCTTCCAAATGCATGCTAGGAGATCCTGCAAGAATATTGCTAGAATGGATACTTCCAAAGTCACCTTTATCATGTGAATCGTTCTCAATGCTAGTAGAAACAGGTGAAACTTCAGATTTTGTACTGTTCTCATGTGCATCTGCTTCAGATTCTTCACCCATATTTTCTTGAGATTTTTCCTTTTCTTTAAAAGAATCATCAGCAGTAGTTTCAACATCACCATCCATTTGTGCGGACACTGCAAGCTGGTAAATTTCATTGTTAATGACATCTTCTAATTGTTTAAGTCGCCTTTCGCAATGGACCCAAAATGGAAGCAAAGGTGAACCATAAGTTGAAAGTGACTTGATATCAGAAAGTCTTATCTCTACTTCTAGATTATACTTCAGCATCTGGTCTTGACCTTGCAGATGACTCCCATACCTAAATGACATAGGTTAAGGATTAGCAAGACAAGAAAAATTGAACACAATGAATTTACAAGTCCATCTTTTGCAAACAAACAATGCTTTATAAAAGCCAAAAGCAAATGCACAAGGCAGTGAAGAAAAAAAGCAGATCATAAACTCCTTACCCTTTCAATGACTCTAGTCTCTCCAACAAACTCTCACATTGTTTCATGAGACTAGTTGAAAGATCTATTCCTCTATGATCATTAGCTAGTGCATCGTGTATGCGCTCCGAAACTACCGAACTCACATCACCCAAAGAGGTATTAATTGCAGCAAAGTTACTCTGTGTCTCCCCCTGATGAGCTTCAGCATCCCAATTTTTATCTTTCACATATTCATTTCTGTATCCTTCAACCCAGTCATTCATCTGTGGCTCATTTCCATACACTTCTGTGCTTTGAGGAATCAAATCATTACCTACTGAACCCTCTACTAATAATGCAGGTAAAGAACTATCCAATCCAGCAGCTAAAGTTGAAGTAGACAAATTTGCACCCATGTGAGCAGTTTCCATATATTCAGCAGCACATGCGTTCTGATCAGAGGTCAATTGATTTTGCTGAGCCAAAACAGCCGGTATTTCCCAGGAAGTTTCACCAGTTTCAGTATTCCAGTAATAGTACTGATTACTCTCTTCATGCACTACCATCCTCCAGCCTGAACTCACATCTCCAATAGCCTGTGCATTAGAAATTCCAGTGATAGAGATTTTCTCCAACGAATCCTTTTCTTTCAATGTATCAGCTGAGGCAGTAGCATCGCTTTCCCTAGAATCACCACCTTCCAGGCCCTCTAAAACATCAACTGACATAGAATCTCTCCTCATGTCCTGTTGATCAACCTCCTGTGTGGTGAGATCTTCAAGAGCATTGGAATTTCCACCTTTTCCTTCACCAATAGGCGCCTCCTGCAAAGGCTAAGTGCTTTGAGCAATGCAGGTAAACTGAGAGAACATGAATATTTAATATATAGGTACAAGCACGCACTTCCTCAATGTTTGTGTGGCGTGTTGTAAGGAAAGGAAAGTGTAAACAAAGTTCTTTTAGTAGTATAATATCACTTGAACATGCTGTGTTGAAAAAGAACCAGAACAACACAGACCATAATAGTCAAGACTAAAGTACACAATAGCTTGGATGTGAGAATGAAACCAGAATTTATTCTTGAGGAAGTCCAGGGGAAATTAGAAAAAAACTTAATGTTTAGAAACACAGTTGTAGCTTGGATAAAAGACCTCTACTTTACTAATAGGCATGAGCTGCAACCATAATCCAAATTTTGAGTGCAATTTAAACAGAAAAAATTATGAACAATCAATGATAAGTCATCCCTTCCTTATTAACTGTAGTTTGGATGGTGATTTTAAAGGTTTTACAGTAAAATCAGATAATACTGAAAAGGATTCTAGGTGACTTAAAACCAAATTCAAACCAGCTTTTGAAAAATGTAAACAATTACACTCTACCTCGCTCAGGCCAACTATGTTGTAGAACCCTTAAATTACCTGGTCATTATGGTCAGCTGGGGAATTCACTGCAATAGAACTGTCTGGCCTTTTACTTGATTCCTCATCTAAATCATCATCACTATATTGCCCAAGTAACAGAAGCGGGTTCTGTGGCAGTTGACCTGACGAGAAGATACTACAAATATTAGATACTTTAAAGCCAAAATATTATCTAATAAGCAACAACAAATTTATCAGAACTTAAACAAACAAAGGCAATGATATTCATGCAAAACCAGGCTACTGGCCACAAACAAACAAAAATAAATAAAGAGAATGATTTAGTGAATGTGACAAAAAATGCCAGAAAGCATTTTGATGATAGCCACCTGTTACACATGAAACAAAATGTCAGTGGAGGCATAAAGAAAAAATAAAAAGCCAGAAACATACGAACCGATAGCAAAATATTCCAGACGTAATCTCCAAAACGCTTTGATGCTGTGAAATAGCGGATACACAATGGAAGTGATTCAAAAATTCACAGTGGCAGGGCCCGACCTGATGTGATATCGATATTCCCAGAACCACAGCCACTCTAAATTCTGAAAACAATACTTGGAAGCAAACAACATAATATGCCACCAAAACTCATGCCCTCTCTACATAATCCTTTTGAAGAAAACTGATGGAACCCACCTGAAGATGATGGTGAATTGGGTAATTCAGCACGTTGTGACGGATCTATATCCCCTCCAACTCCGTTATTTACAGAGGAGCCACCCAAATCTCCTACCAGGTTTAGAAAAAGGTTGTAAAGTTAGAAAAAAATCCGTGTACTTAATAAAATAGAAATGATTCAACTAGTGTACTCCCATTAATTCCAAACAAATAAATAAAAAGAGCATGAAAGAACAAAGAATTATTATCCGTGGTATCATTCAGAACAAGTACAAGAACATCAACAAGTTATCAAAAATTATAAATTAGCATACCAAAAAATAACTTAGTTCTAATTTATTTCCCATTTTCCCATACCAAAATTATAATTATAAAATTCACTAAAAAGATTTCAAGAGCTCCATTAGTTTGGAGTCTTTATATTTCCCGTTCAAATAGGGAAAAACTGTACCAATCATGCAATCGTTACAAATTTCAGATAAAGCAACCAAAACGTGGGAAGTGTCTACCAGAGGGTTCCGCGAAGAGATCGAGCTTGATGCGACGGCCGGCGTTACTCACAGCAGCAAGGCGGCGCTCTTTTCTCTTCCCCATCGAAATTCAATTTGCAGCCTACCGATTTTATGGATTGATTGATTGATAAAATTGCTCTCCTCGCTTACTATTCTCGTCGTTTTTTCGTTTCCTTTGTTTTGATCTTTACGATTTGATTTCAAATATATATAAATAGAAAAAACCTAAAAGGGTGAAAATACAGGAACCAACCCAACCGAGCACTTTACTGGGCCATTATGGATTCAGAACCCAGCCTGTTTAAGAATATAATAAATATTATTTTTTAAAGTATTTTTAATTAAAATAATATTTTTTAATTTATTTTTAATATTAGTATATTAAAATATTCCATAACATTAATTTAAAAATAAAAATTAATTTTAAAAATGCAATTAAATTGTAATATCAGGCCTTACAACTCTTCACGTGGTTGATTTTTAATTTTGTGGGAAAAAAATAAAGGTAATAAACAATTCTAGCATGTACTAGTTAGTTGTCGTGCTGTTAATGTTATTAAATATATAGTAAGCTTGTTGAGCCATTGCGGCGAAGGTCTATTTAGCATTGTGTTTTAATTATAAGTGTTTCTGAAAAAATTTAAAAAAAATTAATATTTTTTTAATTAATATTTTTTATATATATATTTATATTATTTTGATATATTGATATCAAAAATAATTTTTAAAAAATAAAAATATTATTTTAATGTGTTTTAGAATGAAAAATATTTTAAAAAATAACCGCTACCACACACTCTTAGTTAATTTGATGTAGAATGTTTGGGAATGCGGTGCAAACCGTATTATCTCAAAATTTGAAAAAATAAATTTGCTTAAAATGAAAAAAAAATTATGTTTTTGGATCATTTTATCAAAAATAATTTTTAAAAAATAAAAAAATAGTATTTTGATGTGTTTTTGGAATGAAAAGCATTTTGAAAAGTAACTGCTACCACACACCCTCAGTCAATTTGATCACTAGAATGTTTGGGAATGTGGTGCAAATCGCATTACCTCAAAATTTGAAAAAAAAAATTCTTAAAATAAAAAAAAAATTATATTTTCAGATGGTTTTAATGTGATGATATCAAAAATGATTTTTAAGAAATAAAAAAAACTTTATTTTGATGCATTTCTAAGCGAAAAATACTTTGAACCGTCACCGCTACCACAATCTCAAACACACACCCAAGTGAACCTTGTGCTAGCGATCCAAGTGTCATCGTGCTGACTTAAAAAGTGCACATATTATGTCGATTTGATAAAAACTTGGTTTAAAATGTTTTTGAAAAAATATTTTAAAAAAATAATTTAATATTTTTTATAAAAAAATAAAAAAGCAATGTTTTTTTTACCTAATCAAATCAGATAAACTTACTCGATTCATAGTCTAGGTTATGGCTCTAATCAAGTTTAATAACATTGTTTTGTGGAATCTATGTTTTAACCAATTAAATGATTATAGAAGTAGATATTTGCATGAAAGATAACAAATAAAATTTTTGGAAATAAATTTATTTTTTCATCTAAATTATCTTTTTTTATTCGTAATTTTTTTTCAACAATTTATTTTTTAATAGCATCATACTTCATTAAATAAAACCAACAATAATAAACAAAAGTTTAAAGAAACTATATCAATTTAAAATAAAAGGAAAAGAAAAGACTTATGTTTTTAATTAAAAAAAAACAAATTTTCTTATTCATGATTTTTTAACTGTTAACAAAACATGTTTTTTTTTAATTATTTTTTAAAATAAAAACTCTTTTGATCATGAAAGCAAGTTTTAAATAAACAAAAAATTATAAATTAATTATCTCTCTGTACTGCATATAAGAAAGAGAACAATAAATTTGAAAACATTATATAAAAAAATCAAGAAAAAAGATATTATATTCTCATTCAATACTAATAAGCAAATTATCATAAAGATACTACATATAGAGCTAACACATAATTATTTAAAAAGAAATCAATAACATTGTATAAAGTTTAATTATGGGTTCATC
>Ga0307518_10002644_pt1 | contig 13051 bp, 10 predicted proteins | sample 25_EM_MG_FD_203889 | JGI IMG/M metagenome (GOLD analysis project Ga0307518, IMG submission 203889) | Populus trichocarpa ectomycorrhiza microbial communities from riparian zone in the Pacific Northwest, United States - 25_EM | ecosystem: Host-associated > Plants > Roots > Unclassified | place...
ATTGCAACTTGTTGACTTTTTTTTTTTACTAAAACGATATCGTTTTGATTTTTTTAAAAAAAATAAAGAATTGACCCGAGCGACTCGGTCAAAATTCAAAAACCGGATTTTGGTCCGGATCTAAAAACCATGGTTGAAATCTCAAATCTTTTAATTTCTTTTATAATATAATATAATTGAAATAGTTATAACTATAATTATAATAGTGTTTTTTTTTTAAATAATGACGAGGTTGTGAATTGTTAATTAAATAATCAAAATGTACTTTATTATCTATGTGATTTCTTGAAGGTTGTAAGGGCAAAAACACAATGATATGAAAAATGGTGGAATTTTCTGTAAATTTGTCTGCATAATTATAAATCTATTATGTTTGTGTCTAAGAAATATATGTGGCTGGATGTGTGAATGTATCATCCTGAAAAGAAAATCCATCTATAAAGATGAAAAAATAATATAAACCAATTTAAACAAGTGCATTTTTTTTATAAAAAAATGAGCAAGATTTAATCAAAGCTCAACTCAAAATATATGCATTAATATTGTATATGCCCACGTGCGCATATGTGTATACATACATATAATATTTATAGTTTTTTCATTCAATAATATACATACATACATACATACATACATACATACATACATATATATATATATATATATATATATATTCATTTAACGATAATACATGAATTAATATAAAATAACCATAGATTAGTTATAGATATTCAAATTTTATATTTGATAAATCATACATAAAGTATAAATATTTATTTTAACGTACAGAGACCTGTAAATGATGGCATTTGCTATAAAAAAATAAGAAAACCCTCAAATTTTACATATTTTATTTTAAAATATATACATGTATATTTGTGACGCTCCAACACTTAACAATAACATGCATGTACAAGATTTTTATAATAACACTTGAATTAGTATAAAATAACCACAGATTAGTTATAGATGTTCAAAATTTGTATTTAATGAATAATACATAGTGTATAAATATTTATTTTAATGCATGGCGACTCATGCTTGTTGTCGTTCGCAGATGATGGCATATGCTGTAATAATAATAATAATAATAATAAGAAAATAAGAAAACCCTCAAATCTTACGTGTTCCGTTTTAAAATGTACACGCGAAATTGTAAACCCCGACGCTTGACAGTCTACTGGTTTCAAACCCCAAAGCCACTGAGAAAGAGGGTTTAAAATTGCCGGTCTCGGCAACCCTGTCCTGCTCGAAAGCCCCCCTCTCCCCTCAATCGCTGCAGCGATGGACACGGTGAGGCTCCGTTTAGTGCTCGACAACGCTTTGAATACGACGACGGAAGGACTTAGAAAGTGCTGGATTCTTTTAAAACCCCAACACAAAACCATCTCCGATCTCTCCTCCCATATCTTCCACGTTTTTGACCTCCACAATGCATGCCCTCACGGCCTCCTCCTCTCCGTAAGTATTTAATCTCTCCAAAACAGCCTGGAATTTCTCTCACCAGTCCTTGATTTTTTTTCCCTTTTGGTTATAGATGGAAGGGTTTGCATTACCGCCTTTCGAGTCTACATGTATTTTGAAGGACAAAGATATTATCAGGTTAGTTTTATTAAAAAAATAGATTTGTTTTTTTTAAATCATTTTTCCGTGTGCTGTTTATATTACTCTGTAATGTCTGCAACAGAGTGAAAAAGAAAGGCAGCACGTCTACTGAAATTATCAAGATAGATGATGGGCTGAATGATTCCTTGAATGTGGTGGAAATAATTGACAAGCCACCGGTAACTAAAGGCACGAATCTGCTTGCAAATGAGGAATTTGAAAAGCAATCTGATGGCTACGAAACTGAACCAGAGGAGGATGTGGCTGAAGAGGTGGAGGATGTGGAAAATAGTCCAGAGGTGAAAACAGTTTCCAAGAAGAGAAAGGCATCGAAGGATCTTCGCTGCCCAAAGTATGGCTCCCGTGCTCCTCCTCAAAATGGAGTAAAAAATAAGAACAATTTTAATATATCTTATGTTCTACAACCCTTATCACCCATTTTGCGCTGGTGGTAGTGTATCCGAATCAGTCCTTTGGGTTTAGAGACTCTGACTAGTAATTTCACTGTGTCCAAAACAAATTTGAAGATAGGCAGTCTAGAACGAGTTCTTGTAAAATGTAAGATCATTATGTAATGGAATTTTGATGCTGCAGGAGGAAGAAAACCAAATCTGCTAGTGCTGGAAAATGTCTAGAAGTTCCAGAAAATGTAGGGACTAATGTCTGTGCAGAGCAGAATGGAACTTTGAGCATTGTTAACGCTGATGAAAAAAGTAACAAGAGTAGAAAATCCACGCCTGACACAAAGAAGTAAGTTTTGTAAAATTCTTATTTTTGCATGATCTTGTTTTTACTTCCTTCACAGGTTCTTAACTATCATTCATCCACTAAATTTTGAGCTCTGTGTCTTTCGCATCTGAGTTATCAAGTATGCCAATCATTATGACCACTTGGAATGGGAATGGGGTGTGAAACATCCCAGAACATCATCTAATGGGGCTAAGATTATATACAGCATTGATGGATTGCTTAATTATAAGTCAAATGCAATATGGTAGGGATAAGTAAAGTTTGTTATAAGTGTCCCTAAGTAACATTTGTTGTAAATGTTGCTTTTCCCAAAAACTTGATACTGTAAGTAGACTCTAGGTGACAAAATCAGTGTTTTGGAGTGCGCTATGTTTTGGATCAGTATTCCCGAATCAACTTCACTGAACTTGTTGCCACACTCTTAAAGCATCCCGTATTTTCATTGCCAATTTGCGCCCACAACTTTCCATTTTTGTGTCTATTTTTTGTCATTGGTGAATGGGATGTACCTCAATGATGCTAACAAGGAGCTATTTCTAACCTGAGGAACATGCTATGGAGAGAGAGATATTTCCAAAAAAAATCTCTAGATAAAATGGCCACTGTAGAAAGATTCTTGTTAAGTCACTGTATAAATATAAAAAGAGATTTCTTTTGGTGTCTTTTGCTGAGAAGTGGTCATATATTTTGCAAAGAAGGTGGTCAATTATTGATATTATGGCAGGTTGGAAACTCAAGAAGCATTTACTTCATCAAGAGAAGAAGCTTTCTTACTCAATAGCTGAAGCCTGATTTGAACTGGCTTCCCTTCCGAGTCTTCAATGCTGCATGAAAATAAGAGCATCCCCTTGTATAGATGCAATGATGTCCATGTTTGCATTGTTAAGACTATTTCTGTAACGCAAAAGAAAGCTAGCACATGTGGTGTTTAAATCATGCAGTAAAGACAAGGATGAAAAGTGTATCACTGCATGAAACACAGTGATTTTGGTCTTTGAAAAGCTCATATATGATTCCTTATGTGGTACACAACATATTGTTGGATACCGTTCAACTAAAAGATAAATTGAAATCTGAAGCATTGCTAGAAGCAGCTTTATGAGCACATTTTATTATTCTATCGGTTGCATATTCTGTGGCCTTTCATGTATCTCAATACCAGAGATGCAGCGTGAGATTTCAGCAAAACTCTGAAAATTTGGTAAAAATAATTAAAAGATTTCTAAGAATTGGTGTTAGGTGCTACAGGGGCAAATTGCATTTATGTTAATGCTTCATACTTTACCCTGTTGCATGTATTCATCCTAAGGAGGTTGAGCTTTGAGTATTACAATTGTTGTAGATGTTCTTCTACTTAGATAAGTAGTTGTCTTATTGCATTTTATCGGTTACATTCTTTCCAATATCACAGTAATGTATCAGTAATTTGTAATGTTCGAGGGAATCTTTATAAGTTGCACAGATGCTAATATCATTCACCTATCAGACAATCATTATATATGAAACTTTTCTCGCTTCAAGGCATTTATTTAAACTGACAAGCTGTCATACTTGCTTGGTTATAAGAATGAATTTTACAAATAAACTAGAAACCTACCTTTTTACTAGACGCTTCCCTATCATATTCACCCTAACACTTGAACAAGAACTGAATAAAATACAATTAGCTGTTATTTGGTCACGATCATACTGATACATTCGTGTTCTGGTTACTGCTTTACTACAAAAATTGTGTGCCTCAATGCTGTTCAAGTGTTGTTTTCTCCCACCAAATTTGTTTCTCAGTAGTTTAATGCTGTATGTTTTTCCCTAAAATTGTTTCTACCAATTAGCACACCTTATTAACTGTAAGTTTTGTTTATATAAGCGCACTTTTCAGTTTTTATAATTTATCTAAGAACTTTTGGTTTTGCACTCAACTATGGAATTCCTATACTGCAGGAGGAAGAAAAATAAATCTGCTATTGCTGAAAAATGTCTGGAAGTTTCAGAAAATGCAGGGACAAGTGTCTGCACAGGACAGAATGGCACTTTGACCATTTTGAAATCAGATGAAAGAAGTAGCAAGAGGACAGAAGCTACATGCAATGCAAAGAAGTAAGTTTTGTAAAATCCATATTCACGCATAATCTTGTTTTTCCTCCTTACTAGGTTCCGAAATATAAGATTTTCCAAAAAAAAATTCACTATGAGAGATTCCTCATCACCCATCATTGTTTGTGGCACCACTAAGTTTTGAGCTATGTATTCTTTTGTGTCCAAGTTACCAAGAATTTCAATCATTATGAACTTGGAATGGGAATGGGGAATGACCTGTCCCGGAACATTGTTCAATGGGGCTAGGATTATATACAGCATTGAAGGATTGCCTTAATAGAAGCCAAATGCAGAAGGTAGGCATAAATAAAGTTTGTCACAAGTGTCCCTTTTACCAAAACCTTGATACTAAGTTTTGATCACCAATTCCAAATCAACTTCACCAGACTAGTTGCAAGACTTTCAAGGCATCCTGTCTTTTCATTGCCAATTTGAGCACGCAGCCTTCCATAGTCGTGTCTATTTGTTGTTGAGTGGTGAATGATATGTACCTTGATGAAGTTAACAAGGATCATTTCTGACCTAAGGAACATGCTATCCAGAGAGAAGAAGATTCTAGGTCTTGTCTAGTTCTTATACCACAATTTTCAATCGAAAACTCTATTCATATTTTGAAATTTATAATCGACTTATCTAGAAACGTCAGCACTTGATATGATGATTGGTCTCCTCCTATATGACATGACTATGCAAAAATATTGCTTGTTCATGAGGAGATGCATCTTCATAGCTCCTGATGTCTTCAATTCTTTTCCACATTTTCCTTTGGTTTACTGAATATCTCTTTGTCCTGCTTTGTAGGTCTTGCCAACCTGAACAAAATGGCAATGGGAGTGTGGATGCACCACATACACTTTCTGGATCTAAAAAGGTTTTGATCTATCATTTTACTGAATTTATGGCTACTATTTTTGTGCTTCTAATTCTGAGACGTGCTGTAGTTTTTCATCTAGGAATTGTGTGAAACTCAGCATGATATAATGATTTCTGCCACCTGCACCTTTTCATGGCGCAACAAAAGTCTACTGGTGTCCAATTCAATTTGACTAATATTATAGCTGTCATCCCCCCCCCCCCACCAGTAAATGTTATTAAAACCTGGCTAAAACCACCATGCATAGTAGTAAACACGTTCTGTAAATGTATGTTTGTGTAAGAGCAGCTCTCTTTCTGATGGCAAACAGCCATAATTTGCTTGTATTTATGAAAGAGTCTGTGCGGTTAAAATTGTCAGAGTCTAATATGATGGGTGTCCTTTGCTCATAAAAGTCTATAGAAGAAAGAATATCATGTATTCCCTATTCATTGCCCTTTTTTCCATGGAGGACCATGTAATATGGATGCTTGCATAGTTATGATTCCCTTACAGAAGACAAAGGGACAAATTAGAAAACATGAACTTTAATGGTAATTGGAAAGAAAAGGAATAGAGCGTTTGCATAATTGAAAGTTGATTTTTATCATTTAAGAGGCTAGGGGTCTTGCAAGTATGAGCAGTGGACCCGTGGCTCAAGTCCAAGGCTATTGGCCTCCCTGTGCAAGCAACCATTTTAGGTGAGGTAGGTAGGTAATGAAATGCAGGATGTTATACATGACCTTGCTTCTATCATGATAAGCTCTACCTGTTCATCACTTGAATGTCCAGTGTGTTTTTTAACACTTGCATTCCCCTTTCTTGTTAGTTCCCTAGTAGAAGTGCTAGGCGTAAAAAGGCCAAGAGGCAATGGTTAAAGGAACAACTCAAAGCTGAAAAGAAAGAGGTATATTGGTGTTCGTTAGGTTTTCAACCCTGTTATTGTGATTGTATTTATGTGGTATAGCTGTGTTCGCGTTTGGGCTTGGCTCAAGTGCTGATGGGTACAGTCTTTGAGTAGGTGTTAGGTTAAGAGTTTCACACGTGCATGCACCTGCACAACACACACCCACATCTATATCGGTGCTGTTGGTGGGAAAATTAGTCACCTCCTACACTGTTTGTTTATTATTTTGAATTTTACAGCAAAATCAGATGCAGTTATTTTCAAAAATCAATCAGCAATCATCTAAAAGGGATAATCAGAATGTTGCTGAGAAATCACCTGAATTGGGAAGTCACAAACTTTCAGAAGAAAAACTCAGGGAAGACAATCAATTGGGAGAGCAAGATAGTGATGTAGAAGGTGATGTTGTTCCCATAGTGATAAGGCCGGGACATATTCGCTTTGAGCCACTCAAGAAAGGTCTGAGTCTACATTTTTATCTTACAGCTGTTCCAAGTGATTAACAATTTTGTGTACTGTATATACTCCATTCAATCATGTGTTGTGCCTACATGCTTGTTGTTCCAGGGGGTGATGATCAGGCTGTGCTGCAAAATCACATTCCCGCTGTATGTTTCATTTATCCAATTAATTTTTCAATGCATTTCTCTGTGTTATGTTTGAATAATCAATACCTTGAAGATAGATATGTTCCAAAGCATTTGTTTTATCCATTTAAGTTTCATAGTCGAACTTACAAACCATTTCTGCAGAGCATTTTAAGCTCTCCCCCATATTCACTTTTGTAAGTTTTAAGCTGTTTGTGCTCAAACATCTCTATAATCTTGGTTTCTTGGCTCGCAAACTCTACAAGTATGTCATACTTTATGAGGGTGAATATAGGGGATCGTTAAATATTCTGCGGAATGGTTTATTATAAATATTCTGGATCTGCTTTGAAATAGGATTTATATGCATAGATGTTTTTATAAAATAATCAACAGGTTCTGACTTCTGTGGTTTCAAAATTTTACAATATCTGTACATGCTCCTTGTAAAATAATGCTTACTTGTTCTTAGCTTCAATTGATGTTAAATTTATGTTCCCATGTCCTGCTTCAGGAAACTTTTCACTGGAATGGGATAACAAGCAAAAAGAAGGGTCAAAAGTGGGGTAAAGAGAAAGCAGTGTCATGTAAAAGAAATGATTATAACAATTTCAGGAAAGAGTCTTCCAGCAGTCTTTCTATTGAAGAACAGACACCTGAATATGATTGTACCAACTTTGAAGAACTTCCACTCTATGCTAGCTTGCCAAAGGTTTTTTTCTTTTAAAACTTCATTGCAATTGTTGTGTTGATCTCTATGACGTTCTATTTTAGAAAAACATGACAGTGGCAACTGGCTTTCTATGGTCATAGCAACTGCTAGTTTACGTAAATTTTGAGACCTACTCCGGGTCAGTTGGTTGATCTCTTAAATTCTTTTTTGTCTTTATAGTGTCGTTGTATGCAAGAGCATGGTCCACATTTGTTTCTTGTTTGGAGGCTAAAGCATCTATTTGTTCTTGAAATTTTGCAGGAAGGTGATGTAATTGCTTATCGTGTAGTTGAGCTGTCATCGTCCTGGACCCCTGAGCTCTCATCCTACCGTGTAGGCTTCTTTTTCAATAAAACTGATGTTCAACTTATTATTTACTGGCAGGGCATGAAAGTTATCTTGTTCTCTTTGTGCACAGGTTGGAAAGATATCAAAATATGATCTTGAATCCAATATAGTTATACTGGTCCAAGTACCAGGATATCCAGTAGTTCCTGAGAAGATAGATGATGAGGCATCTGCTGCACTACCAGAAACATCCCCTTATGGGGAAGATGGATCCTTAGAGGTATATTAGCTTCACATTTCTTATATATGAATATTTTATTTTTTCTTTGGGTTGGGGGTGGGGCAGTGTTGGTGATGAGGCATCTCTGTACGTGTGTGCGTCTCTCTCTCTATATACATGGAGGGGTCGTAGTTTAGTGAATGCAGATTTATTTGTATTTAACCATCGCATAATTTGGATGCGCCTCCCAAAACTTGAGGAATCTGACTAAATTAATTGGGGTATTCTTCTTTAGTTTTGAACTGCTCAAATAAATTCGATTAGGTTTTGCATCTGCATCTTCTATGTTAAGGTTATTAGATCAACGCTTGGGCATAATTGCGGTCAAGTTTGTATTTGTCTGAATTATAGATTTAGTAACCTTAGGCCAATCTTTTCTTGCTTGTCTTTCTCAATTAAGAAGGTTGACAAGTAAAGCTCTTCTACAGATAAAGTTTTCAACACTTCATGAGGTTCGCCTTGTCCGCCATGGTAATCTAGAGTCAGCAAAATCCATTGCTAGTGGATCTAATGAAGTCCATGTCAGGGATCAAGATTCTGGAACAGGTTTTAGTCCCAACAATAACCATGAAGCTAATACTTCCGCTCAAGGTATTAATTCCAAGTTTCCAACTATTTTTACACCAAGGATCAGGTTAATGGTTGAGTGCAAGTAGCAATGATAGCAATATGTTAAATGCAAACAAGCTCACTTGATTTTTCTGTGCTTCAGACAATGAAAAACGTAATCCATGGGAAGAAATTAACCAGGCTTTGACAGCAAAGAAGGAACTGCTGTCTCAGGAGGATGGTTGGAAAAAAACTGAGAGTTCAAGCAGGAGCCCATGGTCCTATAAGGCCTTGAGAGGCAGCTCGCTGGGTCGAACAATGGCTTTATTAAGAGCACAAAACGAAATATGATGAGCACGAGATGAATGGAATATGAAGAGCACAAAACGAATTGAGTAGCATGAACTGTGCATTTGCCATCCACTTGATTTTGCAACCTCAAGGTGGGTGAGCATTTCACTTATGATGCCAAGTTTTGCTTTCGGGATGCAATGAAAACATGTAATGCAAGGGATATTTATGGCTGAGATTTTATGTATAACTCCTTTCTGTCAATTATCTCCTTCATGCAGTGTGAGATCTTCAATCAATCACAACGTTCTCAGTGGAGGAATGTGATTTGTTGTTGAACTAGAAAAGCATGAAAGTCATAACCTTTGTTTATTACCATAGGTGCTTACTCTGAAATTGCGATTCTTTTCTTTTATGGGAGGCAAATGAAAGACCCATCTTGGTATCTGGTGTTTGCTTTTTCCTAATATCACAAGGAAAATCTCAAGGACCTCCACCTCCGCAGGTGGAGGTGGAGGTGGAGGTGGAGGTGGAGGCTGTCGGGGTGCCAGATTTTGCTATACAATTTTTTTATGAGTTTTGTCCTGATATGCGTTCTAGTTCTGAATTATTTGCCATGTGTCAATTTTTTTCCTTCTACGCTCGCAAAAATTACAGTGGAGAAGTTGGATTAATTTTCAAGGAGAGATCTACCATTTTTTGTCTCTGCTCTTCATTTTTAGGAAGAAAATGCATGGTGCAAGGCTTTCTAGACATTTTTTTTTTACTAAATTGTTTCTCGGTGAATTTTGAATTACTTTAATTAATTATAAAATAATACCTGTTTTTATATTATTTAGTTTTTATTTTATTTTATTTTCATATGCAATTTTATGAGAATTAGAAGTACAGAATTTTGACAAATTGCAATTAATTTAAAGAAATTGGATTTGATGGCATGATGCTTAACATAACAAATACTATAATTCATCAAATATTTTATATAAAGAAATAATCCATTAAAAAAAAATAAAACTGTTTCTTTAGAAAACATGCAATGTCCTGGATTGAAAAGATAGGCTTTGTTTGGAGGGGGAAATACTTGATACATGATTTCCTAATTAATCCTTTTAAGCATTGGAGTTTTGATAAAGAATAAATAAATAAATAATTAAAAAAACTGAGAAACAAACCAGAACAGTATGGAAACACTTTTATTACATCTAGGGCAGATCAACCTAGAATTTGGGAAGTTGATCGAATTAAAATCTATTAACTTTTTTTTTTTAAATAACTTTGTTTTGGTTTCTTAATAAAAATTTCATTAACTCTGGTTAATTTATTTAATATATAATTAATAAAACTCTAAAAGACACGGGTATTTTACTATAACAATACACGATAAAATATCCATTTTACCCTTTCAAAACACAACAAAACAACTTGTTGTTTAGATAATTTTGTAATTTTACAAGGGCTCATAAGCCATTACCGAAATTTAAAAAAAAGACAATTAAGTAATTTTATATTTTAAATGCACAATAAAATAATTATTCTATCATTAGATTCAAAATTCTTTAGCACTAATGTCCAGCGTGTTTCATATCTTCAATTCCTTAAGAATAATAAAATGATTTAAATGACAAAGTGAGAGTTAATTTAGCTTACAGGTATTTTTGTATTTTCATTTAGGGTTTTTTTCAGGATAATTTAGGGAAAAAATTGAAATTTAACAAATATAAATATTATTTTTAAAAAGTAGATGATGTGTGCAATGCACCCGTTAGTGCACGAGCGATCCCATGCCCTTCATGCAAAGCATGCGAGCTTGTCGGGTGATCAAACAACACTTTTCATGATGACGTTTGAATTGTTTTGCCATTCTTTTTATGTTAAGGTGTATTGTGTGGCTCGTATCAATCCAGTTTGACAACCTTTTCTTTTTTATAATTTTATTCAAAATAGTTTTTTATTAGTGCAAATAATTGTTTGGTTAAATAAGATATTTATTATAAAAAATAGAATTATTAAATACAATTGAGTATATTATTCATGCAAAATTAAATATCAATTTAATTAATTAAATAGGTATATAAGCTTCTTTTTATGATTGAGAAATTATTTAGATTAAAAAAAACATATATATTTTTAATAATAATAAAAATTATTCGAATTGTGGTGAAATTCGGTCAAATAACTAGTTAGATAATCTCATATTTAATTAGACATTGGATCAGGTTTAACCCTGGTTGGGTTTAATAACTATGCGCGGAAGGGGCTCAGTCTAAATAAAGAAAAAGAGAAAACAAATGTGTCTCCAGCTTCCCTCTTTCGCGTCGCCGCTCTCTCGGTCTCACCTGTCCTGTCTCTCCCCTTCTCATTTCTCCATCGCCGAAACCAGCTAGGGCTCAGATAAAAGAAGCTACTACTTCTACAGCTTCTCTTCAGTTTTCTCCATAGAAAAAATTTACTTCATCTTTCCATTTCTATCTGTTGATGATTCCGTGTCTACACTCTCTCTTTTAGGACAAAGCTCATGAGCTCACCATTCAATCGATTAATATGCATATCTCTCTGACATGTATCAACCTCTGGGCGTACACCGCCTCATATACCGTACTCGCATTGCCAGCTACGTCAAAGCTGGTCTCATCGATTATGCAGTCAAGGTGTTCGACGAAATGACTTTGTCAGAATGTCGTGTTTTTGGCATCGATTATAACCGATTCATTGGCGTTTTGATTCGCCACTCTCGCTTCGATTTAGCCCATCACTACTATTCTAAAATGGCCCCTCTTGGGTTCTCCTTGTCTTCCTTTACTTACTCTCGTTTCATTTCAGGTTTGTGCCAGACAAAAGAGTTTACCTTTATTGATAATTTGTTAAAAGACATGGAGAAACTTCATTGCGTGCCTGATATTTGGGCTTTTAATATCTATTTGAATCTTTTGTTTCGCGAGAATAGGGAAGAGTCAGCATTGGAGGTGTTTGGGAGAATGGTTGAGAGAGGGAGAGAGCCTGATGTAGTGACATTTACTATTATTATTGATGGTTTGTGTAAAATGAAGAAATTTGATGCTGCCGTTCAGTTTTGGCTTAATATGTTAGATAAAGGGATTAGGCCGGATAACAAGGCTTGTGTGGCGCTTGCTGTTGGCTTGTGCGACGGGGGGCAAGTGGATTTAGCTTATGAGCTTATAATTGGTGTAATTAGTGGTGGTCTGTCAGAGGTTAGTACATTGGTTTATAATGCATTGATTAGTGGGTTTTGTAGAGCAGGTAGGATTGATAAGGCGTTGGCTATGGTGTCTTTTATGAGTAGGACTGGGTGCAAGCCGGATTTGGTTACATACAACGTGTTGTTGAATTATTGTTGCAACGAGTTTATGTTTGAGGAGGCGGTGAAGTTGTTGAAGAAGATGGAGTGTAGTGCGATAGAACCTGATGTATATAGCTATAATCAACTTCTCAAGGCACATTGTAAAGCTAATCACCCGGATAAAGCTTATCTGTTTATGGTGACGAAGATGGTGCCAAAAGGTTTTTGTGATGTCGTTTCGTACAATACTATTATCAAAGCATTTTGCAGTATTAGTAATAACAGAAGGGCCTATAAGCTGTTTGAGGAAATGGGACGAAAGGGGATTGCCCCAGATGTGGTAACGTTCACAATACTTATAAAAGCTTTTCTTAGAGAAGGTAATTCTGATATGGCAAAGAAGCTTCTTGATCTGATGGCAGGAATGGGCCTTTTGCCTGATCGTATATTTTATACGACAATCATTGATCACCACTGCAAGAGTGGGAAAGTTGAGATGGCTCACAGCATTTTTTGTGATATGGTAGAAAAAGGTATCACTCCTGATGTGGTTTCATATAATGCCCTTATAAATGGATTTTGTAAATCTTTGAGAGTAGGTGAAGTTATGCATCTATATGAGCAAATGCTGCAAAGAGGATCGTTTCCTGATGAAGTGACTTATAAGTTGATCATTGGAGCTCTTGTACGGGAAAATAAGCTTTCAAATGCTTGTAGGGTGTGGGATCAGATGATGGAGAGGGGCCTCACTCTTGACAGGGGTATATCTGAAATGCTGATCAATGCCATCCAGTCATGAGAAGTATCATTGAAACGAGAAACGGTTTGTGTATT
>Ga0307518_10002645_pt1 | contig 13046 bp, 10 predicted proteins | sample 25_EM_MG_FD_203889 | JGI IMG/M metagenome (GOLD analysis project Ga0307518, IMG submission 203889) | Populus trichocarpa ectomycorrhiza microbial communities from riparian zone in the Pacific Northwest, United States - 25_EM | ecosystem: Host-associated > Plants > Roots > Unclassified | place...
CTCCTCAGCACATCCTCTCTGGACACCGCGGAGGTAAACCACCACTCGCACTTTTTCGTAGTCCTTTGTTGGTGTTGTGTTTGGGTTATTGTTCTGACCCAAATCCACACTTTGACTCACACCGGTTATGAAGGAACTGACGAAGAAACGTCATGGCTTCTCGCCACTGAACTTGGCAATGCTACGGAACTCTTAGAAGATTATCATGTCCGGTACCTGGACAAACCCGGACCACTCGTGTTGTAGAGACACACACGTCTCTAGGTGCACATATACCGATCAGTGTTCACCTGAGCTCATTAGTGCTACTCAGCACAGCCACCCGCACCCAACCCACATGAGAGCTCTCCGATGTGCAGCTTGGTACACCCAATAGGGTCCTACGAAGGTCCTGCATGAGTAGCTATTCCCTACCTCTTCCTGCGAGCGTTGCAATCACTCGGAATAGCTTCGGGTTTGTTTGGACTAGCTCGCGCTACTCAGCACAGCCACCCGCACCCAACCCGCACGAGAGCTCTCTGATGTACAGCTTGGTACACCCAATAGGGTCCTGCAAAGGTCCTGCATGAGTAGCTATTCCCTACCTCTTCCTGCAACCATCGCAATCACTCGGAATAGCTTCGGGTCTGTTTGGACTAGCTCGCGCTACTCAGCACAGCCACCCGCACCCAACCCACACTAGAGCTCTCCGATGCGCAGCTTGGTACACCCAATAGGGTCCTGTGAAGGTCCTGCATGCATAGCTCATCCCTATCCCTTCCTGAGTGTCTCAGTCACTTGGAGTAGCATCGAGTCGCACTACTACATCGCATCGGGTCGTGCTGCATCAGGTCGGGTCACTCTCCTGTGTAGGGTCTCACTGCATAGGGTCTCACTGCATAGGGTCACATCGCATTGGGTTGCATCGCATTGGGTCACACTGCACCAGGTCGGGACACTCTCCTGTGTAGGGTCTCACTCCATAGGGTCACATTGCATCAGGTCGCGCTGCATAGGGTCGCACTACATAGGGTCGCACTACATAGGGTTTGCTCTCCGCTTCTCTCCCTGTCACTTTAGCTTCTGCCTTTGTGTCCCTGAGCCCTTCCTCTTGCTTTAGCATCCCTGACAGCTGTCATTATGTTAGTATTACGTTCCCTCTTAGCGCTGTCATCCTCTCTCCTTCTCTTCGGGTCGCTTGCACCCTTCCCCCTGGATTAGGCTTCAGTATATAGCCCTAGTCCTCACAAAAATAAGAAGTTTCTTTTCTGCCCCCATCTGAGTGTCTAAGTGCGAGTCCTGTCGTTTTCTCTCGTGTCCTGCTGCTCTCTCTTTGTTTTCTGATGACACTAGACGACCTTATTCAGTTCTCCGACTATTTCCAGTGGTTCCCGCTACTCCCAGTTCTCCCTAGCACGTGTCTACACGCTCCAGGCAACCTCCCTGCTCCCTAGTTGTGCACTCCCTGCGCATTTTCACTGTGCTCCTCACCCCTACTCTGCTGTCAACTCCCAGAACCTCCAAGCGCACTCCTGCGCTCTATTCTCCTTAGCTCTCCTAGTCAAGCCAGACCAGGTCTCCTTGGGCAGACACCCATTTTCACACCTTCAAGGGACTCACCCCCTACAGTGTCCATGTAACAATACTCTCGCCCTCCGTTTCTCTTATCTGTTTCCTTTATCTGTTTCACTCTGTCTCAAGTAGTATCACTCACTCTCAGTTCCAGTCCACTCTTCTTTATAAAACAAAAATCAAACTAATTTACATTTTCTATTTACAAGGAGTCCGGACCGGACCACTTACTCTGGCACAGCGCTGTCAGGGTTCTCCTGCTCCTCATGGAGCCCCTGGACCTCCTGTTTGACCTCCTCTGGGTCAGCCTCAGCCTCGCTATCCTCCGACTCCTTGTCCTTGTCCCAAGGTGCCGTGAAGAAACGGCACTCCTCGAGGAAGGTCTCGAGGCTGGCGCTCAGGTGGTCGTTGGACTGCGAAACAGACTGTGTGGAGTCCATGATCATTAGCCAATGCTGCAGCCATACTTTGAGGACATGATGCAACAGGATTGATGGAGGGTGACAAGCTAACATTTCGATACTACCTACAATCTCATGTACTCTTGATCCCAGTAGCTTAGTAAGGATCTTCTCCTCACTCTAATGCGCCTACTTCCTGATAGTATGAGTACACGATCCGAGCATGCCATTGTAATATAGTCTTGGCCATTTCTCTGTGCCTCCTTGCTGTGCACGCTGCCATGCAGTTTTTGACTCGCACCCACTCTCTAAATGTCTGGGCAGCAGTGGTCTGAAGCTCTGTTATGACTTCCTCTGCATCCCCAGCTGCATATTGGTACTTCCAATGAGCCTTTGCCTGATTTTCAAGGCACGATTTCTGACCAAAAAAAACATGTGTGAGGTTGGTTGTAAACTGTGACTCTTCTGTGGTGTCTGCAGGCTTGGGTTGCACAAAAGGTGGACCTGACTCCCAACATTGCAATTGCGACTCATCTAGTGCATCTTCACTCGACAATGCTTCATGAAAGAGATATGAAGCGGGTAGCAGGACAGTAGTGAGCATAATTAGTTCAGGGGGGAGGTGACAGGATATATCCAGTGTGGTTTGAGTGCAGTGCTTCATGTATGCAGCTCGGTTGTGAATGCTGCGCTGTTCCTGACCTCTGAAAATTGAACTCAAGTAAAGCAGTTGAAATATATGGTGCCATGGGATTCATTTACTGAGGTGTCTGAATGTAATGTTTGTGTTGAGCTTGACGAGCACTTCATTTCTCTGCAAGACTAAGATATTTTGCTTGGTGACCCATCAGGGGGGTAGATAGGAGTTGTATCACCACATAATGCACCTACTTTGTCACGTGTAACACGGTCAGACGAGGGTGAAAATCGGCCATGTGTCACGGGCCAGCGGAGGACAAGCCCAGTATTAACTATTACAATGTAACACAGGTGGGCTACACACACCAATATTGTCACCATGTGATTTCGGTGGGCTATGGTGGTGTGTAAGGAGGTGTGATAGATGGGGATATTGGTGTTGTCACCATGTCATATGGGCCAGCCAGGATTTTACTCCCATGCACATTAATGGACCAGCCCAGGATTACTGTAATGCAAAGGTAATGGGTCAGCTAGCAAAGACAAGTACCAATACATCTAGTAAGGGGTGATCCAACCAACCCTGCCAGGGCCTGTTCTACTGCGGATGGATTGAAGCAGGGAGATGTACTGCATGCTGATGTACCACTGTAGAGACGCATGCGTCTCTAGGTGCGCATATACCGATCAGTGTTCGCCCGAGCTCGTTCGCACTACTCAGCACAGCCACCCGCACCCAACCCGCACGAGAGCTCTCCGATGCGCAGCTTGGTACACCCGATAGGGTCCTCCGAAGATCTTGCATGAGTAGCTATTCCCTATCTCTTCCTGCAAGCGTTGTGATCACTCGGAATAGCTTTGGGTCTGTTTGGACTAGCTCACACTACTTAGCACAGCCGCCCCCACCCAACCCGCACGAGAGCTCTCTGATGCGCAGCTTGGTACACCCAATAGGGTCCTGCGAAGGTCCCGCATGAGTAGCTATTCCCTACCTCTTCCTGCGAGCGTCGCGATCACTCGGAATAGCTTTGGGTCTGTTTAGACTAGCTCGCACTACTCAGCACAACCACCCGCACCCAACCCGCATGAGAGCTCTCCGATGTGCAGCTTGGTACACCCAATAGGGTCCTGCAAAGGTCCTGCATGCGTAGCTCATCCCTATCCCTTCCTGAGTGTCTCAGTCACTCGGAGTAGCATCTAGTTGCACTACTACATCGCATCAGGTCGCGCTGCATCAGGTCGGGTCACTCTCACTGCATAGGGTCTCACTGCGTAGGGTCACATTGCATTGGGTCGGGTCACATTGGGTCGGGTCACATTGGGTCGGGTCGCATTGGGTTGTGTCACATCGGATTGCATCGCATTGGGTCGTGTCACTCTCCCTGCTAGGGTCTCGCTCCATAGGGTCACATCACATCAGGTCGCATCACATCGGGTCACGCTGCACCGGGTCGGGACACTCTCCTGTGTAGGGTCTCGCTCCATAGGGTCACATTGCATCAGGTTGCGCTGCATAGGGTCGTGCTACATAGGGTCGCACTACATAGGGTTTGCTCTCCGCTTCTCTCCCTGTCACTTTAGCTTCTGCCTTTGTGTCCCTGAGCCCTTCCTCTTGCTTTAGCATCCCTGAAAGCTGTCATTACGTTAGTATTACGTTCCCTCTTAGTGCTGTCATCCTCTCTCCTTCTCTTCAGGTCGCTTGCACCCTTCCCCCTGGATTAGGCTTCAGTATATAGCCCTAGTCCTCACAAAAATAAGAAGTTTCTTTTCCGCCCCCATCTGAGTGTCTAAGTGCGAGTCCTGTCGTTTTTGCTGTTCCCTATCGTTTTCTCTCGTGTCCTGCTGCTCTCTCTTCATTTTCTGACGACCCTAGACGACCCTATTCAGTCCTCTGACGATTTCTGGTGGTTCCTGCTACTCCCAGCTCTCCCTAGCACGTGTCTACACGCTCCAGGCAACCTCCCTGTTCCCTAGTCACGCACTCCCTGCGCATTTTCACTGCGCTCCTCACCCCTACTCTGCTCTCGACTCCCAGAACCTCCGAGTGCGCTCCTGCACTCTATTCTCCTTAGCTCTCCTAGTCAAGCCAGACCAGGTCTCCTTGGGCAGACACCCATTTTCACGCCTTCAAGGGACTCACCCCCTACTTTTGGAGCCCACCGCGAGGGGATCTTTGGATCTGGCTCGGAGTCCCTCCTCGCTTTTAGAATTATAGAGCGCGCAGCTCATTTCCCCTGGTATCTTTCCCTTACTGTTGCATCCCTAACCTGTTTCTCCTGGTTGCCTGTGCCTTCTCCTGAGAGCCCAGCTCTCCTTTAGCTTTTAGTCTTCGCATTCTCTGCGCTTTTCGCTGTTCGAGCTCTCCTTACTGTTCTGGTTCCGCTCTTCCCATTTTTAGCCCTACTAACATGCATAGAGATGGCACCACAGTGCATGCCCCTGCGAGGCTCCTCCAGAGCTCCAGAGTTTGATGGTGATGCCACAGAACTCGTCCGCTTCTTTGAGGATGTCAAAATCCTATGCGAGGATGCAGAGCTATACTCCGATGCAGAGAGGATCAAGTGGGCAACCCGCTATGCGAGTCACAGTGAGGTGGAGCTATGGTCTACCCTCGCATTGCGCTCTGGAACTGATTGGCCCGCATTTATGGCCGAGGTGAAGCGATTCTACCCAGGAGCAGAGGATGATGACCACAAGTACATGCGCTTGGATTTGGATAGGCTGGTAGTAGCGCAGGCTTCAATCCCAATGTCCTTGCGTCGAGAGCTAGGTGAGTACATCCGCAAATTCACTGTTATTGCATCATTCCTCGAGAAGAAGGGTAGGCTCTCTAAAGGAGAGCGCGAGGACAAGTTCCTTGCAGGGTTCCATCCTGTGTTTAAGGGCCAGCTCATGACTAGACTGACCTTGGCATATCTGGAGCACCACCCTGATGACCCTTGGCCTACTGACCGTGTTGTTCAACACGCATCCTTTTTGTTGGCAGGAGTGTCAATGGCCACTCCTGAAGTGGTACTATCACTTACACCGTTGTCGGCACCCCCACCCATTCGGCAGTCACAGAAATGTCACCATATGTCACTGGTGTCACATGGATTCCGTGGTGAGAATTATGACTCCACTTCGGCAGTTGTGACAACTTGGGTGACAAATGAGCGTGACTGCCGTTCAACCCAGCATTTTTTGCGATCTCAACAACTACTGCACGTATATCGATGCTTCGAGCTATCAGAGTATCCGAGTGGTATAAAATAATTTTTGTACTAGTTAATGTTGTGTGTAGTTGAGCGGTGGGTGGTAAAAAACCAAAGTGCCGAATGGGTGGGGGTGCCAACAACGGTGTAAGTGATAGTAACTGCTTCTCCGGAACTGCGACCCGCAAGTGTGTCAGCGCCTACAGCCATCAAAAGGGAGTATTATAGCACAGGATTGTCGCGCAGTTTCGCTCCAGGTCCCCGCCCGCAAGCTCCTAGGGCTTATGCGCCCATCCCTATGGGTCTTGCACCTACACCTGTGATAAGCACACTCAGGCATGTTGTCAGGATCAGTTCTCCTCGACGATCTTACTAGGAGGTCCAGGGATGCAGGGAACTAATGAGGAGGTAAATCCAGACACTAGTAGGTGCTAGTTAGTGTGGACAGTCAAGTCCGGGTCATACGAACGAAGTCCGGGCACTAGAGAAGCACTGGGAGTAAGTCCGGGTTTTTGCAGAGTAAGTCCGGACCGCGGGAAAGTGGTCCGGAGTTGAGTGCAGTTTGTCCGGAGCGAAGGACATCCCAGAGGTGGGATAAGTCCTAAGAGGTCTAGCATCGAGTCTGGGACAGAGGTGGCTTTTGCCCTTGTGCGAGTAGGAGACTTGCTAGGAGCAGACATAGGACCAAGGGGACGAGATAGGACGGAGACCGGAGTTGGCCGGAGTTCAGGAGTTCAGGTGGACAGATGGATTAAGGAGAGCATAGTGGGTAGTACAGAGGGAGGAGTATCTTAGTCGAGATTTGATCTAAGGACTACTAGGCCAGAGTTTGGTAGTTTATATAGTAATGAGACTAGAGGTGAGTATATATGGTGACAAGTAAACACCTTAGTCGGGACAAGGGATGGAGTGGAACCAGACAGGAAAATAAACTAGGTACAGGAAAATAAAGCAGGGGCAGGAAAACAAACCGGAGCGGAAGCAGAAACGGGGAACTAGTGTTACAGGGACGACAGAGGAAATGCAGGGTGAAGGGAACTAAGTCGGAACAGGACAAGTAAGGGTTGGAGGTGGACTTAACTAATGTTAAGTCCAGAGTGATGTCCAGGACCGGAGGAAGTGGAACCGGAGGAAGTGGAACCGGAGGAAGTGGAACCGGAGGAAGTGCACGACCGGAGGAAGTGCAAGAGCGGAGGGAGTGTACGAGCGGAGGGAGTGTGCAGGTGGAGGAAGGGCGGAGTAGCCGGAGGAAGGTCCGGAGTTGGACATAGAAATGTCCTAAGCCTTTGGTGGACCTAACAGAGGAAGCGGAGCAGGAGCAGGAGCAGAACTGAGCCGGAGTTGGATATACCAGCCGGAGTTGGGCTACGTCGCAGACCAGACAAAGGGAGTGGCCGGACTGAAACCGGAGTAGCAACTAATGGTAGGTACAGGTCCGACATGGAGGAGTTAGACTGCAAATCTGTCTGTAGGAAGACAGGGGTTAGTCCTGAGGGTGGAGATGGACGTAGTGACCGGAGTTGAGCTGGAGTGCAGCTATGGGGCTGGAGATGGCCGGACTAGATCCGGAGTTGCGTCTATGTCTAAGGAGAGGTCAGGCGGGCCAAGGTTAGACCGGAGTTGCAACTGGGAAAAGTATGGATATGACACATGTACCTTATGTGCCACTGGTAAGGTCCCTTTCCCCTCAACGTGATGAGCCTTGCTGTTTTTGCGGTGTCACCAATGGCCATCGAGTGGACTCTTGCATAACCTGCGATGAGTATGTTCGCGTCAGAAAGTGCCAGTGCAGAGATGGTCAGATAGTGTTAGCGGATGGAGCGGAGATCCCTAGGGGACCCTTTGGGCAAACGGCGCAGGAGCGCATTGATAGTTGGTGCACCATGCGCGCGAACATGACCGCTTCCCTCGTGCAGGAGAGGCCTCCGGTTCAGGAGAGCACTCATAGTGAGCACTTTGGGGATGCAGCCCCACCGAGAGACTCTGATGCGATGTTTTTAGGTCTCGATGCGGAGGAAGATAGCGAGGATCTTGATGAGGAGGATAGAGAAGCGCTCGCCCGCGCCTATGCCCGGGTAGAGGAAGTCTGCAGAGCTATGAGGCTAAGGCAGCTGTGCTCCAAAGGTCCGGAGGGCTCTGCCCCTCGTGTATGTGTCCCTGAGACTGCGTGTCTCAAGTGTGTAACCAGAGAGCAGTTAGCGCCAGTTCATGCGCCCATTGAGCGCTCTGTGGTATGTAGCTCTCCCGGATCTCTACCTTGTGCCCCGATTTCGAGCACACACCCTATGCGCAACCTGGGTACCTTCCCTGAGCCCTCTCAGAGCCCTATTCTTTCTGTGAGGGCCCCGCTTTTTGTGTCCGGGGCATGCGACCCACTCCCCTGCTTCTCGGGTTCTGACATGCGGATATGTGAGCCAGTGGCTAGAACACCCATCCCTGCCCACCCTGCTGTGCCTCCAGGGCTTGGACTCGAGCACTTATGTGCTACTGACCCTCCTGTTTGCGCATTAGGTGTACGAGCTATTCCTGAGCAAGCGGAAGTGCTCAATCTGGGGCCACCGCTCCCCTTTACAGAGACAGACAATAGTGATGAGATGCTAGCTGAGGAGCTCGTTACACGCCCAGCCCAGGAGCAACGAGAGCGCTCTGAGGGGAGGGAAGGCACCCAAAGCGCGTTGGACCCGATCCCTGAAGTGCTTGTGTTGGCACACAACCTGTGCAATATTGAGAAGAGTCGAGACACGATTTCGGTGTATAGTGACTCGGAGGAGAGTGTTGAGCATGCACTAGAGAGTGCTTATATGTTCAACGGGTTTGATGGTATTGTATCCATGACACAAGAGGCTGCTTCCTATTTCTATTCTGACTATTCGCGCACTCCTGAGCACCTTGTGCCAATCCAGCTGACTGACCCTTCTGCAACAGATACCACGCATCTGTGGGGTGAGCCTCCTCCTTGGCTCGGAGATCTATACCCAGTGGTGCGTGATAAATAAACGCGCAGTGTATATGTGTCCCATTGCCTCTGGCATCCCTCTTGGTCTCGGACTGGTTTCTTTTTCATCTGTTACGACCATGTCCAACTCCGGGCCTTATCCGGTTACTCCGGTCGCATCGCAGCTCTACAGCTCAACTCCGGTCGCGCATCACTTACTCCGGTCACGGTCGCACAGATATACCTCCGTTAAGTACGACCCTTGGTCTAATCCCTACTCAGTCCTTACTACACCTCACCGTCTACCCTGCCTTGACATGAGTTCTCCGTGTACCTGTTATATCCTTCACCTTGTATCATTTTCACCGGACCTGGTTTATTTTACCCGGACCTGACCTAGTCCCAACTCCGGTCGTTCCTTGTCCGCCTTTCAGGCCGTTTACTTGTCACCGTAAATACTCGTCCCTAGTTCTTACTTAGTATAAGTACTCTGTAGATTATCCTGTACCCTTCAGTCTGAAATCAACTTAGTCTCTACTCCAGTCTCTGTCTGTCTCCGCCTCCATCTCCGACTCCATCGCCTTGACCAGAACCTACGCAAGGGATCAACGCTCGGCCCCCTTGTCGTTGAATCCAATCGGTCTCAACTCCGGCCGGACTGATCCCTTGTCCAGCCCTCTGCCCTTCTCCTTCGTCCGCTTTCGTCCGGACTTGACCGGACCCCCTACCGGAGTAGACCCGGACTTGACATCATCGGACAATGCGTTCTTTAGTTATTAACCTTACACAGACACTCTCTACCGCGTGTGTTGCACATCTTAGCGTTCCCTCGGACCCCCCTCTCGCTCTCATTTTATATCAAAGACACTCTACCTACTCTCTCTACTACTCTGCACTCGCTTCCTATGGACAAAGTCAAAACAAAAACAAAAATAAAAAGAATAAAGTCAGTTCCTACATTACCTGTTTGTTTCCGGTCTCTTTCCGCATCTATCTTTTAAATTGCGCTATGCACTCATCTCCCACTCCTTGGTCATACTTACATTTTCCGCTCATATTATAGTCGCAAAAATCATTTCCGCCATTACTGTACATGCACACTCTTGTCTCGGACATACCATACATTAGCGCTTTTGTTTTGTTTTGTTTCTCTTATATTTTTCAGAAGCTGTGGGTTTATTTCAGTGGATAGACGCGAAGGTATTAAGAGAGGTAAAGCGGAGTAGAGCGGACGAATAGGAAAGGTAGAGTGACAAGGAGATCCAGGGACCTAGGACCCGATTGAACCGGAGACCCCCCACTTGTGCGATATACAATCCCACCCCCCTTGCGATCTCATGTGCCCTTTGCATGCTTATTCCTGGCTCGCATTTAGTAGCCCTGAAAGGTGCAGCCTGGAGGTGATGTGCAAGCAAGCAGCAGGCTCCCTTTCATGTGCAGTGATCGTCTGTGTAGTGTCTGGGACTGCTGGATGTGAAGGATATCATTCCCTAGGGAGCATGCTACCAGATGTGCAGTGCAACATTGCTAGGAGCATGACCAAGGACGGTCACTTTCTAAAGACCCCGGGAGGTGTAGAGACGCACGTGTCTCTAGGTGCGCATATACCGATCAGTGTTCGCCCGAGCTCGTTCGCGCTACTCAGCACAGCCACCCGCACCCAACCTGCACGAGAGCTCTCCGATGCACAGCTTGGTACACCCGATAGGGTCCTCCGAAGATCTTGCATGAGTAGCTATTCCCTATCTCTTCCTGTGAGCATTGTGATCACTTGGAATAGCTTCGGGTCTGTTTGGACTAGCTCGCACTACTCAGCACGGCCACCTGCACCCAACCTGCACAAGAGCTCTCCAATGCGCAGCTTGGTACACCCAATAGGGTCCTGCGAAGGTCCTGCATGAGTAGCTATTCCCTACCTCTTCCTGCGAGCATCGCAATCACTCGGAATAGCTTTGGGTCTGTTTGGACTAGCTCGCACTACTCAGCACAGCCACCCGCACCCAACCCACATGAGAGCTCTCCGATGTGCAGCTTGGTACACCCAATAGGGTCCTGCAAAGGTCCTGCATGCGTAGCTCATCCCTATCCCTTCCTGAGTGTCTCAGTCACTCGGAGTAGCATCTAGTCACACTACTACATCGCATTGGGTCACGCTGCATCAGGTTGGGTCACTCTCACTGCATAGGGTCTCACTGCATAGGGTCACATCGCATTGGGTCGGGTCGCATTGGGTCGGGTCGCATTGGGTCAGGTCGCATTGGGTCAGGTCGCATTGGGTCGGGTCGCATTGGGTCGTGTCACATCAGATTGCGTCGCATTGGGTCGTGTCACTCTCCCTGCTAGGGTCTCGCTCCATAGGGTCGCATCACATCAGGTCGCATCACATCGGGTCACGCTGCACCGGGTCGGGACACTCTCCTGTGTAGGGTCTCGTTCCATAGGGTCACATTGCATCAGGTCACGCTGCATAGGGTCGCACTACATAGGGTCGCACTACATAGGGTTTGCTCTCCGCTTCTCTCCCTGTCACTTTAGCTTCTGCCTTTGTGTCCCTGAGCCCTTCCTCTTGCTTTAGCATCCCTGACAGCTGTCATTACGTTAGTATTACGTTCCCTCTTAGTGCTGTCATCCTCTCTCCTTCTCTTCAGGTCGCTTGCACCCTTCCCCCTGGATTAGGCTTCAGTATATAGCCCTAGTCCTCACAAAAATAAGAAGTTTCTTTTCCGCCCCCATCTGAGTGTCTAAGTGCGAGTCCTGTCGTTTTTGCTGTTCCCTATCGTTTTCTCTCGTGTCCTGCTGCTCTCTCTTCATTTTCTGACGACCCTAGACGACCCTATTCAGTCCTCTGACGATTTCTGGTGGTTCCTGCTACTCCCAGCTCTCCCTAGCACGTGTCTACACGCTCCAGGCAACCTCCCTGTTCCCTAGTCACGCACTCCCTGCGCATTTTCACTGCGCTCCTCACCCCTACTCTGCTCTCGACTCCCAGAACCTCCGAGTGCGCTCCTGCACTCTATTCTCCTTAGCTCTCCTAGTCAAGCCAGACCAGGTCTCCTTGGGCGGACACCCATTTTCACGCCTTCAAGGGACTCACCCCCTACACCACGGGCTGACGTACCGCAGGTTGACCTACTGCGGGTTGACTCACCACCGGTCAACTAGTTTGACTACCATGGCTTTGACAACAACCAATGAACATTAATAGATTGACTGGAATGCAAAGGTAATGGGTTGGCTAGACAAGACAAGTACCAGTATGTCTAGGAAGGGGTGATCCACCCGACCCTGCCAAAGGTTGACCTACCATGGATCACAGAGGGTGACAAACCACGGGTTGACTTATCAGGAATTGACTTGCCGCGGGTTTACCTACCGCGGGTTTCCTTACCACGGGTTGACTCAATACCTCTGTAAACCAGGTCAACTCCAATCCATGGCTTTCACTACCAATGTACATTAATAGATTCACTGAAATGCAAAGGTAATTGGTTGGCCATAGAAGACACTACCAGTACATCTAGTAAGCGGTGATCCAACAAACTCTGCCAACGGCTGTCCTACTACAGATGGATTACAGGGGGTTGACCTACCACCTACCGCAGGTTGACTTACTGCGGGTTGACTGATACTTCCGGTCAACCCGGTCTCCATGGCTTTCACTACCAATGTACATTAATAAATTCACTAGGTAATTGGTTGGCTAGAGAAGACAAGTAACAGTACATATAGTAAGGGGTGATCCAACCAATCCTGTCAAGGGCTATCCTACCGGGTGGACAATGGGATGACATACCGCAGTTAACATACCACAGGTTAACATACTAGGTTGAGGCCACCAGGTTGACCACCATGACTTTCACTACAAATGCACATTAATGGATTTACTGGAATGCAAAGGTAATGCGTGGGCTAGCAGTACTGGCTCTACTACCACAGATGGATTACAGCGGGTTGGATATTTACCGAGTGATCTACTGTGGGAGAAGTACCAGCACATACAATAAGGGGTGATCCAACCACTCTGTCAGCAGCACTGGCTTCACTACCATGGGTTTACTGCCAACCCTGGGTGACAACCACTACCTCCTGTTGGTTGACCACCAACCACTATGGATTCCAACAGAGATGGAAAACCTACTTGGCCTTTACTCTCAGTAGTTGACAAGAAATTCCTTTATCAATGCCACCACAGGAAGACTGCGGGCAACCGGGAGTGGTTGAACATCAGGCATTTGGCTATCTCAATTGATCACAACAAATTACTACCACAAGTTTATCACTACTAGTTGGCTATTCAGTTCCAGAACTATGGATTACCCACCACAG
>Ga0307518_10002646_pt1 | contig 13046 bp, 13 predicted proteins | sample 25_EM_MG_FD_203889 | JGI IMG/M metagenome (GOLD analysis project Ga0307518, IMG submission 203889) | Populus trichocarpa ectomycorrhiza microbial communities from riparian zone in the Pacific Northwest, United States - 25_EM | ecosystem: Host-associated > Plants > Roots > Unclassified | place...
GGGCAGTGGGAAAGAGTCCAGAGCGTAGGAGGAGCTGGGGGAGTGACGCGCATGCACAACTCAAAACTGTGACGGTAGAAAACCCTAGAAAGGTATTCATGTCTACTCAAAGATATCAGCAAGAAACATATGATCGAAATAAAGGCAGAGGAGGGAAGAAGGCTTGGGCTCGCAACCTCCATGGCAGCCGAACAACGCTGCGTTGGGACTTGTGAGCGGTTTTCCAATAGTTTCGGCCAAATAATGGAGGTACGACTCGATGATGGTGGGGATTACAGTGGTCCAGTTATCATACAGCCGGTGAGTAGCCACACTTGGCGTTGAGTTGTGATGGATATCTTTGTCGATGGGGTCGTCCCCATATTGAATAGGATCGGTGTCGCCTGATGCATCCTCGACGTTTTCGTCCGGGAGAGGGTCGTTGGAAACAGAGGATGGGGGCACGGGCAGCTTGCGATTTAAGAGATCGTCCAGACGCTGAAGGAGGCGTTGCCGTTTGGCACTTTGACCTGGAATGACGACCTCAGTTTGAGTTTTTCTTTTGTCTCTCCGCCTCTTCAGACTTGAGAAATGCTGGCCCACGCCCGAACTTGTGCTGGGCAATGCACCACGAGTCCCAGGACGGGAGTTCATACTTCAGAAAATAGGAAGAAAAGGACGTACCGCGCAAGGTTTTTACATGGCTAAAAGGTCCGACCTAACAAGGTCGGAGGCTCTCTGGGAGGATCCTGGGGACGATATCGAGAGGGACAGGAGGAGGGAGAACAGGGAGATGATGGTAGGGCGAGCGTGAGGAGAGCGTGAGGCGAGGGCAAGGCAACCGTATGAGCCAAAATTATTCACCCCCAATATGGTATTGGTTCTTGAAGTCTATATTTAGTGCGTGTCGGAAGATGCCGGCGCAGATGGTTGATCTATTAGATACATTGTGTCCGTCACAAAATCTATATCTAATAGATGGCTATTGCCTCCGAAAGGTGGTGCCTAAGGTGGTTATCTGAGCATATTGTTAATTGATTGCACTAGCATGTACCGTAGCATTACATTATAGTCAAGCTGGATAGGTATTAGCAGCACGATTGGGAAATAAAAAATGAGTAGCAGTGGTTTGATTGAAGGTCAACCGCTGGGACAACCCGTGGTTCAGCTATATTGAACCAGAGGTTATTCAGGCGACTGTCCGGTGAGGCTTCTCGATCACCACTTGTCTTCCACCTCAACTGGCATGCACAAGCAATAGCCACCCAGTCCTAGTGAGTATGTTTTATTTTAACCAACAGATAACGCTTCCTTTTTAACCGGCGTTTCAAGTACAAGATATCCGGAGTATATTTATCTACGGTTAAACAGCGGACGACATCTTTTCCTTGCCGTGTACCTGGTCACGGGCCTCATCATTTTTACTGCTACTGCCTAGTTCCTCACGGTGTCCAAAGCCCTCCGGAGGTGTCACTTCGCCTTGCGCACCTATCCGTGCATGATACGCACAGTGCTATTGGGGATCGAAATCATCCAGTGGTCTTCCGTCTTCCCTATCAGCTACTATACCCTGCTATTACTGCGGATCTTTTTTGATCGACCTGAGACACCAGGACTGGCGGCCAGCTTGCTTGAGTGTGGAACACTCGTGTTTATGGCGATCGCGATGCAGTGGTAGTAATCTCTCGTCACGACTTCAAGCTTGCTATCGTGCTTCGCGTGAGGAGAGAACGATGGCGTCACCGATTGGGCTTCGCCCGGGGACAAGAAGTCCATGTACTCGTAAGCAAAAATTCATTGTGTGGCCCTAGTTCCTTCGAAAACCATTTTCCAGACCCAGGCCGGCAATAGACTAACGCCCATTTAGTTGACGATTCGTGTAAAAAGAACTCAAAAACAGAAATTGATCCTCCTACCCCAATGCTGTCCGAGGACTCTGATCTGGCTCAGCGTTATCTGGTCAACTTTGTATATGGTGTAACTGTTTTCTGCCACTGGCACCGTGTATACGACAACGTTTTTAGTGGCGATGTACCTGGCCAACTTATCGCCAGCAAACACTAGGGCAGCTGCGTGGCAAGCCTCATTTATTTCAGCTGGTGCGGAACTCGCGTGGCATGATTTCGACCGCCTAGAGACGTCTGCCTTCTTGCGCAATGAAGCTTGTGTCACTCGCACTTTCTTTTGCTGCCTTCCTGGTGAATGCCGCGTCCTCGTATACGAGATGCAAGCATAAGATCATGGAAAGCCTTGAAGCGATTCCTCATGGTTAGGTGAAGTATGCTCCCGCTCCTCCTGACCATGTCTTGGAGTTCAATATCGCCCTTCCTCAACCATATTTCCCGATTCTAGAGCAGCATATTGGGAGATCAGTGACCCAAACCACGATTGAAAGAGGAGACCCTTGTTCTCATGGTGCCCCGTCACGACACACTCCATAGTGGACGAATGGTTGGCCTCAGATGAGATATCCGAACAGCACCTCTCTTGATTGTCTGCCCAGATTGGGTAACTATTCGAACCCCTGTCAGTCTCGCCGAGTAAATGCTTGATACGGTAAGAACGGTTTCTATTGAACTTTGTCATTTGCGTGCTTAACCTACTTCTCCAGAAATACCACGTCTTCGGACATACTTAAACGGGTGAAAGCATTACTAGAACGGCCAGTTACGAGCTGCCGGAGACCTTGCATGAGCATATCAAATTCATTCAGCCCACCACGATGTTTGCCCGCTTTAAACGCCTTGAGATCGCCACGCATTTGAGTGTGGATGCTCGGTTGCTGTCTGTCCCAACCCACAACGGTACGATCACAGGTCCAGCTGGCAATCCAGTCGACAGCTCCTGTAACACCACTGTACGTGTCAGCCATCATTATGCTCTTGCCATGCGTTCATATTCGTTTGAAAGTTGGCGCCCTCGCACGCTGTTGACTATAATAGCATCTGCGACCAATGGCAACAACATAGGTGATTCGGGATTTCTCAAACACTACGCGAACATTAAGGACCCGCAGGATTATTACGCAGTGGTGAATCCTGGGGTGTACGTTTCACGTTCCTGAGTATAAATGGTAAGATTGGCTTTACCATGTTACTGCATTGGTGGAATTAACTTCCGTAGGTGTCGTGGACATTCCAAATACCATGAGCATATAAGGGAATGTAGACAGCCAGATTGTATTCGGTTTGACCTACCCAAAACCTGCATACTACTAGGTGCGCCTCCGTTCCATTCTGATGCAGGAGTACCAAAGAATACCAATGAGTCATATGTCGCCGTGCGCCTATTTCCGCGCATTGTGTTTATTCAGCTCAGATGGAAGTGGTTGGACTACATGTTATCCCCCTCGGACGATCTCCACTAGTTATGATGAACCCGAAGAGCCAGGTGTGCATTGGTTTTGCATTGTCACATGGGCAGATGATGTCGCTCGTCCTACCAGTCCCTGAACCTCGCGTGTGCACGGGGCTTGGTGCGCTTGGTGCTCGCGGTGTTTCTATCATGTTTGCTTCCGGTGATTTTGGGGCTGGTAATGATGCCTCCGATCCAGGGACTCAAAAATGCTTCACCAGTGATAGTCAAAATAAGACACATCTTTCCCCGCTTCCTGCCCATAGTGGGTTTATGCTACACCACTTGGGTGTAAACTGACGGTGCCTCCGACAGCGTGACAGTTGTTGGCGGTACCAAGCATATACAGGAAGTGGCATTGGCCTTTTCGGGGGAGGTTTCAGTAACTATGTAGGTTTCCACACAGTACTCTATGTCAATCTAGGGGTTTACTTGCGGACAGTTCGACCACCCTTTCTGTCAATGCGATGCAGTCCCAAAGTATTTGGAGTCACTAGGCAACCATACCTACAAGGACCTGTTTAATTGGTCCGTACTTTCTGAATAATGATGGAACAAAACACTCACTTCACAACAGCGGCGGACGTGTATGCTCACTGAATTCGTGGATAGTCCTCATGTTCACCCGTCCTCAGGCCATCCCCCACATCGCCGCTCAAAGCACTAGGTATATGATCTTTTATGGAGGCCGCTCTCTCATTGTGGAACTTCCACACCCGCTCTTCGCAGCGATTGCTTTGATGCTCAATGATGCACTCATCAACGCCGGGAAATCGAGCCTCGGCTTTCTGAATTTCTACTGGTTTCAAAGCCATGGACGATATCATGGACGGCAACAACCCAGGATGTGGCACGCAAGGTTTCCACGAAGTATTTTGCAGTCGGAGGCGTGATCGAATGGTTAACATGACATTGATACTAGGCAGCTGAGGGTTGGGATGCTGGTAAGTGTTCACGTAGTCGTTGGCTTGCACAGCCTCAGATTTGGTTTCTAGTCACTGGTTTCAGCACTCCTGATTTCAAGGCGCTGAAGGAATTGGCATTGGCTCTACCTTGACAATCCGTATGAATAACCTTAACAAACACCACACCTATATAAAGTGTGGCGTATTAGAAAGTGTTGATCACCAGCCATGTCGAACTGGATCAGTCCGCTGCAAACAAATGAGTATACTTAACTGTCCCGTGTCGAGGATAAGCAAATATATCCCCGGCAAGCCAGCCAGATCGCTCTAGGTCACGCCGGTTGTCTAACAGATGGGCCTGGTGGGACATTTATTGCTTGTCCCGGAATGGTGCCATGCCTTCGCAATGCCACTCGACGGCCGAGCTTGTTGGAAGACTTTCCATTACGTTTGAACAAGATAACAGATCACTTCCATGAACGAGGTCAATCATGTCAGTACCAAGGAAGACACATGATGAAACCTCATCTTTTTGGTAAATTTACTGATACGAACTCGGTGGGGACCTTAGTAGCTGCGCCACGATGGTCCAGTCAAAAAACTAACCTAAATCTCAAGAGCGACGGCAGGATCTTAAAAGGTTGAACACGAGGTGCGGACACGAGGTTTCACATAGCCCAAACATAGCACGTGTGCTTCTATCGTTGTTTCGTCCCCAACCACCACCATCGACGACAATCTTGCCCCGAAGTCAAAGAAACCACCCATTTCATTGACCTTTCTCCATACTCATTTCCCTTGGCTACCTGAAAACCCCGGTAGTGATTACTTCCCTGGATATCAATTTTTTTTCGATATCCAATATCGATAACTTGCGATCCAAATCCTGTTCTGTCGTGGGTGCGTAATAACCTCGGATTCGTTGTCCTCCGCTGAGCTGATGCACAGAATGCGTCTGATCAACGTACATGCATTTCTAGAAAGGGAAAGGTCTGCAGAGGAACGGCAGTGGCGAGCCAATCTTCAACCCGAGGTTCTGGAAGGATCCTACAATTGGCAAAAAGAGTATGCCATTCTGTCACACCGCTGGGGGGCGAAAGAGGTGGATTATATTGAGATGGTCGACTTGATGAAGATGAAGAAGGGAGATAGAGACGAAATCAGGGCACGCGATGGCTATCAAAAAATTCTCAACAGTTGCAAGCAGGCCAAAACCGACCGCATCGAATGGTTGTGGGTCGACACTTGTTGCATCGACAAGCGGAGCAGCTCGGAGTTATCCGAGGCCATTAATTCGATGTACCGGTGGTACGAAAACTCAAAGATATGCTATGCTTACTTCCATGACTTCGAGGGCTGGTCCTTTCCGACCAAACAAAACAACTTTCTAGGGTCCAACGGCTGGCCGGAGTGGTTCTCGCGTGGGTGGACCCTACAGGAGCTGATAGCTCCGAGAAAAATCCAATTCTTTAACAAGCAGTGGAAGTCCATCGGTACGAAAAGAACTCATGCAGATGATCTAAACAAGATCACGAGAGTTCCGGTGGATATACTAATGGACGGTCTGACTTCTAACCGTCCTTGCGTCGCTCAAATTATGTCATGGGCTGCCAACCGGCAAACGGCACGAATCGAGGACCAAGCATACTCTTTACTAGGCCTGCTTGATGTGAATATGCCAATGTTATATGGGGAGGGTAAAGAAGCATTCCAGCGCCTACAGCTCGAAATTATCCGCAAATCGAATGACCAGAGCATCTTTGCCTGGGTCCCCGATAGAAAAATTCGGTGGAATGGCGGTGGTGTCCTGGCAGACGATCCCAGCTTCTTCGGAGACTGTCACGACATTGAGAAGATGGAACACGATGAATATATGATTCATTTGCAAGAAAGACTCCCAGACGGTAGCCCTCGCCCAATTTCGCTCGCAGATGAGCGACTCGGCACATGTTCTGTCACCAATCGCGGTATCCAGATATGGCTTCTCATTACACCCCATGACAACTGTCCAACAGTCTTCTTCCGGGCTTCGTTGGCGTGCTGCCGATGGGATCGGCGGCCGATGACCATCGATCTAGCATTGTGGGGACCGAACTACTACAGGTATCCTAGCACAACTAGAATGCCAAAAAGCACTCCTCTGTTCGAGAAACTCTATCTCAGCTATCACTCCCAGGTGTATCCGGATTCCACGTTTAAGCTCGGCGACTATTGTGGGATCCACAGAACTCTCGCAGATCGTGGCTTCACCTACCGTGGATCCATCCCACGAACAGTCTCACTGGATACCACTGAATCACTTGTGTTATCCGGTGTTAACGAACTCCTCGTAGCCGTTTACGATGAAGGACAAAGTGGCAAGACCCGCTTTGCAGTTGTAGTTGGTTACTGTTTTGGCCATGAATGGGTGCATGTGACGCTGGGTGACTGTGCGGAGGAGACCTGGCAAGAGTACGCCGATAGAGTGTATAACCAGATGCGGAAAGAAGGCCGGGGATCCATGGTTATTTCAACTCATGGTCATACCCACACCCACATTGTTTCAGAAAACTGGTCTGATTGGGCTGTTGAGCTTACTCGTGGCGGTTCGCCAGAAAGATCAAGTGAGTCCACCTCCCACTGGAGTAACATTAAACTTTTTTTCTGTGGTCGTACAAATTGCCATGAACCGGGTCGAGGTGTTAGTAAACCCATTCTCTTGGCTGCACGCATCATCTCACTGGCGTCCATTGCAGAGTGTCAAAGGAAATAGTAACAAGATCCGAATGCTGGCGAAAATGACCAAACTCACCCCTGACCTCAATGGATTTGTGGATCGGGATGTGACAGAAGTTCGAAAGGTAGTGGCGAAAGCGTACCGAGGCACTCTATCATCCGATGGAAAGCCTGTCCAAATAAAGCCTGACTGGCCCCCCAAGGACGATGTCAAGGTAGCATCGGACTTGGACATTACCCGCGTGTTGGACCTGACGTTTATCCAGGATGCCTTCCATGAACAATACATCTGGTCTCTCCTCTACCACGAAAATATTCACCCATTTTTGGGGATCTTGACGACTTTCGATGAAACGGTTTCAACGGTGGCAGAATGGGTGGATAAAGGAGACGCACACAGCTACGTACAGAATCCTAATGTTGACCCCAGCTTTCTGGTAAGTTCAAGTCTCTGTTGTCGACATGCACCCTTTCGACAATTGTGTCCAGCTCCTTGGGCTTGCTCGCGCGTTGCATTATCTCCACAACCATTCGTCTGGACCGATCGTCCATGGGGATGTGCGAGGGGTAATGTTCATTATTTTAGTGTAATGTTCTTGCTGATATACTGCCGCTATAGAATAACATGCTTGTTGCCGACGATGGGCGCACCTTGCTCACCAACTTCAGTTGCTCTACTACTTTTTCCATTGATAGAGCACCTATCAGTGTGGGTGCAATCAGATGGAGAGCACCAGAGCACATTGACGACAGCAGAAGGGTATCGATGGAGGGAGATGTATGGGCCTTCGGGATGACTGCCCTCGTATGTCATCTCCTATAATTTCATTCCAGATTTCATACGAACATTGTTGCCAGGAATTATTCTCTGCAGAACGTCCCTTCAGAGATGCGTCCAAATCCTCCATTGCATCTCGCATCCGACAAGGACCACTACCAGAGCGACCGACTCGTATGGATGACGAGTGGTGGGCATTGTGCAACTCGTGCTGGGAGTTCGAACCAGCTTCACGTCCCGCCATGTCGGTTCTTGTTGAAAAGATTGAGGAGGTGCGTATATCGAGGGTTGGGCTAACACTCTCACAAAGAAATGTCATAGATAATCGCTCAATCTTCGCGACCCCGAGTTGTAGAGACTCTCGATGAGAACGGAGACAAGGTTGTCAATGAGGACAATGTCTGATGATTACCATGAATATTTCAGGTAATGGTTCTACACGCCTTGGATGCTCAAGGAGTTGGAGTATGTCAGAGTGTTCTCGTTCCGGTGTACTTGGAATTAGTTCCACCTACATGCTCGAGAACTGATTACCGTTGCTTTCAGAAAGTCCAGATGAACTCCATCTGAATTAGAATTTCAATATTCCCCGAATACTCGGGTGAAGCTACCCTGACCACAGGTTGCCGGACATGACTTGGGTCAGAGGAGCGAAAGCTCAGTCTGTGGTATGGGGTTTCGGGGTCACCTAGTGGACGAAAATCGTGCGTAAGCTCCGGCAAGGCTATTGAGGGTTTCAGAGATTAAAAACTTAAGGCTTGGACCCGAAATGTCTTGATGGTAGCAAGATCTAATCCAGCGTGCTCTCTGGAATGGCATCAACGTGGCGGATTGCAGCTCAGGCCTCAGGTACAAACATGCATAAATACCTAATACTATCAACCAGGATCTCACCACGTCTGGACTCTGCGAGCCCACTTAAGGCTTGCTCTGACACCACTGAATGGGCATTGATATCTCGAGTTCTCGCAAGCCCGGATGACATCACTTCGAGTCCATCATGGCACGCCGGTTACCTTCTGATAAATGGAAGCCTATCACTCAGCAGCGGAGGGCCGGGTGGACACGAGGACTTAGGGAGGTCCAAACGCGGGTGTCATGCCTCAAGTCGACGTAATGTGTTGGCCAGATAGTGGCGCACTGTTTGGACTGGTCAGAGATTATTTGCGTCGAACGCCTCCTATGATATGTTACGAATGCAGAACTCAACTCTACGTATATTGAAGAAAGCAGGTGGCTTTCCGTGATACCCAGCAGGATTGTTACCATCAAAATTGATCTGCGCTGGTTTAGATTGATATTTGGTCAAGTATGAGTGTCGCCCTTGGAGTCTCATGAATAAGTGCGTATCAAACGTGTTGTTCAGAGATAGTTTAACCCTCTGAAAGTCCAGACATAGGTTAGCAGGTGTGCGCAGGCCTTACTGTCAAGGCACATGGACAGAGCCTACCATTCAAAGGAGCGAATCACACGTGAGAACCATGAAGGCTGTTCTTATCGGTTTCTAATTGCTGCACAGTGTCCACATCTTTCCAAGCAAACCAAAGAGTCGAGGTAGGTCAGCTGGCTAGTGCATGGATGCCAAGATTATTGACGTCATATATGGCCACACTGTAACCCCCGGTAAACAGTGAAATGGCAAACCTTGTACTGTATGTTTAGAGTTCCTTCAGCCAAGTGGCATCACATCCCTGAACATGAGGTACAAAGGTGAATATTTGGCTGTACTCAGGTCCTTGGATAAGGTGTTCATGAATCTTGCGCCTCGTCCTATGCTTTTTTTATGTATATATTAACTCCTTTTCTAGCATAAGCTTAAACTGTACGTGGCCCTACACCCTTGATGCGGGCGTTCGATGCGTTCCCCCGCTCCTGGCATTATAAGAATCCACAGATCCATTATGTCGAACAGAGCTGACTTTTACTTTAGCATGGAACCATCTTTGTTACCCACATCCATACGCACATCGCTCGAACACGTGGCGCAAGGGGCCGCAAGATGTCACATCAATCTCAATGGCGATGTTTCACCCAACGATTCTGGGGCGAATCCCTTGATCGGTGCCAGTGCCATTGTTCAGCGGGGACATTTGCGCACCGAGGGAAAGACTGTGGCGGTGAAGACGATTCGATTTGCCCCCCTCAAAGAGGAAGCAGCTGTGAAGGTGATGGCCGGTTGTGCTTTCCTGTATCGCAACTGATCGTTCCGATTCAGCGTATCATTGAAGAGGCACATGCATGGTCCAGACTTCGGCACAAAAATGTTCTCCCACTGATTGGCATTGCTACCACATTTGATTATGCTGTTTCGTTCATATCTCCATGGATGGACAATGGAAATGCTTATGATTATGTTCAAAATCATGCAATCGACCCCCGTCCTCTTGTAAGCAATGGCATTCGGAGTGTTCGGTTCATTCAAATAGCTTCTTACGCAGCTTCTGGACATATCAAGTGGTCTGAGTTACCTCCACAACCATGAGGGAGGGCCTATATTCCATGGCGATTTAAGAGGTGTACGTATATTAACTGGCTTTGTTCGGATGCTCCGTTTAGCATATCCTCCTTCCAGAGAAACGTACTGGTGCACAAGGATGGCCGTGCAGTTCTGAGCGATTTTTCTTTTTCTTCCCTTGTCGAGTCTTCGTTCGACACTTCAGCAGCGGCCCCCATTCGGCCAACATTAAGATGGATGTCTCCGGAAGAAATTCGGGGCTGTGAGAATCCAACTGCCGCCAGTGATGTCTGGGCCTTCGGAATGACAGCATTGGTACGGCGGCCAACTACTGTAAACTATTCAACTCAATCAAGTTTTAACAGGAATTATTCACTCGGGCTCCACCATTCCACGAAATCCGAAGCTTGAGAAAGGTGCTTACTCGGATTGTGCAAGGACCACCTGAACGTCCCAACGACCAAGCCTCCCTGTCTCGTCTAACGGATGGATGGTGGAAAATATGTAATTTGTGTTGGGCACAGGATCCATCGCAAAGGCCTTCAGTGTTGGACATTTCCAGGAAGTTAAGACCATGCTTTGTGCTTTTTGGCCTTTCGTAATACTGTCCAACCCTCTGACTCCTATTTTATTCAAGGCGCAACCGGGAACCATGTTACCATCCGGGGATATATACCGGAACTCCTTTCCACAGGTGGCGAAACAAGTTTGGTGCTCCCACTGAGTATTAGATCCCCTCTGAATAGTTGCAGGTATCCAACCCCGGGAGCAATGGCAAGTGACGGGCTGCATACACTGAGCAAGACCCTCACAACATCTCTCGACACAGGAACAGTGAGCACCACACCGAAAAGTGTAGGTCCAAGCAGTTATTACACTTCAAGTATTGCTCATGATAGAGGCAGCGCACTCGCCAATATCGTGACGACAAAAATCATGGTAGTCATTATGGTATGATTTTCCAGTGATTTGATTGCAAACTTGATTAGCGTATAGATTATGAAGAACGGCTCAATCCAGGTCTTACATCTCCCCTAAATGAGGGTTGAAAATGACTAACAACATCTCGTATTACCAGGCATTTTTCTTTGCGACTTGAAATCTGCGAGGCCCGAAGTCGAGAGATTGCGCAGCTACAAGGACCTCCGAATTTGAATGAAATTAGTTTACATATCATGGACACTCTCGAGTGGCTTGATCTGCAGTCTTTACTCAGGGTTTACAATTTGATGCTGTTTTCCCTTGCCTTGAGTTTTTTGTACAGTCTTTCATTGATTCTGCTGCACTTCGTTTCTGTCCTATCTTTCGGTCGATGTCATTTCCTGTATGTTTTACAGCATGGATACTGCTCCTTGTTTTGTGCTGGGATAGCTCTAGTGTTACTCAAGATAGATCGGAGGATAGTCATCGATCACTGAGCAGGAATCACTGAAAGGCTGAGTAATCGGAGTGATAAGGACAACCTAGGTATGGTCTACATGAATGTGGGTTCAAGGAAAACACGCATTAACAACATTGCAAAGAATTTCTGTGTGCTTTGGAAACAGACTTTGATCTACAGAACAAGATAGCGACTCACTGGAAGCAAACTTATCAGATTTCGAAAGGGACCTTCTTTTTGCGGTTACCTGGTTACCATCCCGCCGCTCGTTCTCAGGTTCAGACAGCCACCGTGCTACACTAAAGAAATTACAAGCATGCAGCAGGAAGGGAAGGTGCTGAACAGGGCAAAGGGTAAAGGATAACGAAATGCAATGCCAAAGAAGGTCCTTCTCACGGTGGAAGCTAGGAACCGACCTCCAACTCCGAGTGGTGGCCAAATCGAGCTCGGACTGGGGTTCGCCCTGAATCGAATGGAGGCTTATCTCCGTACTTGCCATTTCAGGCCTCAGGCCCCGTGCAATTACATATTAGCTGAACCCACCTCATGTCATCACGAGGGTCCGCTCCGACACTTTCAACCAGGCCAGGATTCCACTGATCCGTTGAAAGCCTCGTGTACGTTGCCAACTCGCATGCGGATTGGCAGTCACTGATGAGTCAGCTGCCGTTGTCTCCGGTGGCCCAATCATGATGAAGACGACGTACTATATAGGGGCTACTAACAAATCGCATATAAAAGGCTGGTTGGCATTGCGCAAAAACTGGGCTCCAGGTCAATCCCATAAATTCTCACATACTAGTTCCCCCTTTCAAATTCATTCTATCATTACACAGATATCATGAGTATTCTGACCCTCGCACAAGTGGCACGGCGGGTCGTTAACCTTGATGATCGAATCATTCAAGACGACACCATCTCGCCTCTGGTAGACTGCCGTGGTGTCGTCCGTCTATGTGTTTTGAACGGGACCAGGTCAATTGTCACAGTGAAAAGGCGCTTCGTTCCCGGGGACGGTGTTGCGGCGGTGAAGGTGCTCACGGCTTGCCTTCTACTACTGTTGACCTTGATTTACTATATTTAGCATACTCTTCATGAGACCTTCATCTGGTCATTCCTCCGGCATCAAAATGTTCACCCATTGCTAGGCATTGTCACGATTTTTGACGACAGGGCAGTGTCGACTGTGGCTGGGTATATGCCTCGGGGAAACGCACACAACCTTGTGCAGGACCCTCGAGTCAATCCCGCCTTCTTGGTGCGTCAAAGGTCCTATGGTCTATATTCACACTGCTGACATTTATATTTAGCTTCTTGAGCTTGCACATGCATTACACTACCTCCATACATTTCGGTTGGGCCCCATATTCCATGGGGACGTCAGAGGCGTGGGTTTTCTATCCCTGAGTGTATTATTCTTATGGAATCCGTTCTGCAGGAAAACGTGCTAGTTACTGATGATGGGCATGCCTTACTGAC
>Ga0307518_10002649_pt1 | contig 13029 bp, 3 predicted proteins | sample 25_EM_MG_FD_203889 | JGI IMG/M metagenome (GOLD analysis project Ga0307518, IMG submission 203889) | Populus trichocarpa ectomycorrhiza microbial communities from riparian zone in the Pacific Northwest, United States - 25_EM | ecosystem: Host-associated > Plants > Roots > Unclassified | place...
AGTCCTCAAACTCATTAATTCTTCAATTAAGCTCTTGATTTCATTAATTAAAATAATCCAAATTTTAATTAAATTCCCAAACTTATTAATTCTTCAATTTCTGACCAATTGACTCTTAAATTTAATAATTTCATCCTCAAACTTTAAATTTTGTGTTGTCTTAACCCCACTATCAAATATATTTTTATTCATTCATTTTTTATTATTTATTCAAAAATTAGGTTATGACAATAGGTGTCATGACCAATGCAATGTTTCTTCTTCAACTTCTTAACCTAGTTATTTTTTGTTAAAAAGGCCTAAATCCAATGCAATTTTCCTTAAACTTCATTATAATTAAGTTTATACAAATAGTAAACTCATCTAGTATATTGCAGGTAGTCCAATATTGTCTTGAATATGATAAACATTTCCTTGTTTGGTATAAACTAAACCTTTTTTATTTAAATTTCCTCAATATGCTGAAGCATTAGCATTTTGTAATGTAAATTGTAGCCCAACCAAATATGTTAGCATGTTATATTACTTGTTATTTTGTAGCAAAGACAAATCCCTATTGTGAAATAATAAGCTTTCTAGTTTTTATTTTGTGACTTGTTTATAATTACTTGAGTATCTAACAATTATTGCTACTTATGTTTTACAAATATTCCTCCAATATTAATAAGAAGGCATAGCAATTCATAACTTGAAACTCATTTATCAAGCTCATCTACCTTAATCACTCTTTGTTGAATGTTGTAAAACCAATCATTAATTCTAAATTTAGAAAACAATGTAGTACCTATTAGGTCAATAAAGAGTGATTGATATATGAGTTTCTAGATGTTAATTTACATGTCTTCTTATTAATATTGAATGTATATTTGTAAAACATAAGAAATAATAAAGCTTGACTAGATGCTCAATGTACTAAAATACATGGTAGATTTGTCTAAGTTAGCTAGGTAATGGATATCGCAAATCTTAGGTCTAATCAATGCCCTAAAATGTTATGAAACGAAGACTTTATCTTGTATCCATGTTGATCCCAAGTGTAGACATAAGTCACATCATTTCATCTCCCCAAGAACAATTATGACAACCACATGAGGAAAATCCTAAAAGATTTATAACTTTTAAGTTTTGAAACTAACAAATGAGAAGTTGTTACATGTCGAGAGATTATAGGCCACTGTTAATGGAGAGCATACATATATAATGTTTGCAACTTCTCTCATTCTATCACTTTCATAAAATCAAAACAATTACACCTTTTCTATGTTAGTCTTACCAATTTTAAGCAAGTGTTCATCATTTTATGACTTGTAAACCAGCCATTAAATTACCATAAAAATAGTCTTGTTTCTTTTCTACTAACTACAGAGAAATTTCAGTGTGATTTTGAGTTATAGAGCTAACATTCAAAGGAACTCTAGTTGTGTTTTGCTGAAATTTGATGAGAAAACTCTATTTATGTAACATTTTTCCAATATCTTAAGAGTTTTTTAAGTCATGATAGATATTTCTAAGGTAACTAATGAATCCATGGCTACCTTGTATGGGGAGGCCCTAAGAAACTTTGGATCCGAAAGCACTTTGAGATGATCGCTCTATAAAATAACAAATTTCCAGACCCCTTTTGAGCTAATATCCCTTTAAATGAATAAATTTTAAGAAATTCACTTCACGATGATCACCCTATAAAAACTCAAATTTCAAAATCACATTGAGCATATCTCTCTTCAAAATGAATAAGTTTTCAAAAAATCACTTCGAGAAAGTTACTCTATAAAAATATCATTTTTCATGAGGTGGGTAGCCTCTCAATCTGATCAATTGTTTTTTTAAATTTACGAGGTAGATCACCTCATCATTTGACCATTTCAGAAAAATAAGGCCAACCTCTCAATTTAACTATTTCAGAAAAATAAGGTTGGTCACCTCTAAGTTTAACCAAAATTCAAAATTCTCTAGTGGATTTGCCTTTCAAGTTTGATGGTTTTTAAAGTTTTTTTGTAAACACTATATTTTCTTGACAAGCTTACTACACAAAGTATATGAATATTACTTTTCATAGGAGTAAGCAATGTAAAAATAAAGCAGCTGTCGTAACACAAATTTTGACCCCTTCTTTTCAAAACTTTTTTCAAAAATCCAAAAACAAAAGTAAAAATTCTAAAAAAAAAAAAGTGTTTTAAAGGCATTTGCACTCATTTAGTAGTTTTCAACGTCTTTTTAAAAAATTCAAAAAACACTTGAAAAAAAGCAAAAAAAAAAAAAGGCTTTTGAAGCATTTCGGCCATTAATGCGTGCATTTCAAAATTCTTGATTAGTTTTCTCATCAAATTAACATTAAAGTTGTTTTGAAAAAAAAACAAAAAAAATAAAAATTGGAAGCAAGACAGATAAGTGGACTAAAATGCAAAAAAAAAAAAAAAGGGATCAATGTAAAATGGAGTTACTTTGGGACCAAACAATTGAAAATAAAATTACATAATTTATGAGCTATAAATAGTTGAGGAGTTTTGAGAGAATGGAGAAAAAACCCTAGTCACCCAAATCACAAAACAACCCATAAAAAGCTCTAGCCTTGTCTCTTTCACTTCCCCTTTTACGACCAAAAACCCTAGCCACCCATATCACAAACCAATCTATAAAAAAAATCTAGCTTTATCTCTTTCACTTCCTTTTTCACCACCACAAACCCTAGCCACCAATGAAAAAATTTGAGAGGAAGCGAAATAGAAAAGAGAAAGTGTGCTGAAAAAAAAGAGAGAAACTATTCATTTTTTTTCTCCTTGCCTTTCATAAAATGAAAAACCCTAAACTGTCTCTCATCACTCTCTCTCTAAAATCAAACCACTATGAACTCACAACTCAAAACAACTATAGCCCCTTTATTTTTCAACCAAAATAGTAGAGCGAACTAGTTGAGATTAGAAAAACAATTTAAAAAACTTGCAACTGAAATGGAAGCGAACATGGCATACTTACAAGTAGTTAAATTTGGCTAAAACAAAGAATGTGACTTTTCTTCTCCTTTATTCAATTAATTAATCTCTTTTCATTGAAGATAAAAAATGATCTTGTCAATACCTGGACAAAGAGTAACAGATACAAGTCAACCAAGTCTTCCTTTGACATTTCAAACTTGTCAGTATTCCCTCACATATCTGCATTCAAAGAAAAAGCTTCAAATATCTGCATCTAATTTTTATGGAGCTCACTCTCCATCCACTCTTTCTTCTTCAATTACTTTTTTCTTCTTCTTTAATTTCTTCTTCTTCTTCTTCTTCTTCCTTTTCTTTCATACTTAGTATCTTACAATCCTCTGCTTAAGTACTTCATGAACTGTGGATCAGACACTAATATTGATCTTGATGGTTATTAGATTTTTGTTGTCTAAGGTTTTTTAAAGTTTCGAACTAAGATCACGGTCTTTTTAAAGATTCAACATCGGCATCTTGTTTCCTTATTTGGCTAGTGTGATGAATGATCATAAATGATACTGGTTTTTGAGTTCATGGAAAAGAGGACTTCAAGAGACCACTTATACAATAGAAAGGTGTGCTTAAAGAATCTATCTGCAGAAACTGAATTGACTTGGAAACAAAGGTTTGAAATTTGTATTGGCTTAATAAAGGGTCTCCATTACCTTTAGATTGGTCTAGGTGGAGAAATCTTTTATCGTGATGTTAAGTCCACAAACATCTTACTTGATGAACATTATATGGATAAAGTAGTTGATTTCGATCTTTCTCAATTAGGAATGCTTAATCTGGATCATATAAATATGGGTTTGAATGGTAGTTTTGGTTATTTTGACCCTGAATATTTCAGAACTCTTTAGTTAACCAATAAGTCAAATGTGTATTCCTCCCCATCAAGGGACCATATAACCTAGATCCAAATTCCTTTTAAAGCCTTTTCTAGTTAGGGACACTTAAGAAAGACCCTGATAAGAAGTGATGATGATGGAAACAATTATTTATATGATTGTGACTGCATGTCTCTATGCATTTGGACTTTTCTAGTTATCCACTTTAAGAATGCTCTTTGCCAAAGTAAGAGTGGCTTTTAAATAGATTTTAATAAAGATGATGCTCATTTTTACTCTCTTATATAATATTTTGATTAACTTCTTATAGAAACTATAATTGTCTACCTACACTAGAAGGAGCATGTGTTAAAGCTAGTAGTGGAGATACTTGGTAAGGAAAAGGCAAATCCTTAAATCGCCTTTATGTATCTAAAAGAGTCTTTACAAGAAATCTTACTTGTTTAGCTAGTTGTTGAATATTTAGAGAAGTTGATAATGCACTTATGGGAAGGAGGTCTATAACCCTCCTATGTCTTGAATTTTCTAGGTTATCTATAATGGAAAGAATTGAAAAGTTTATAGAAAGAAATGAGATGAAATGGTTTTTATTCAATTTCTTATAGATGGTCTCACTAAAAAGGTTTGAGGCAAATCCCACTAGATTTGGGTGTTTTTTTATAATAGATAACTAAGTTGAGAAGTTGAAGAAGAAAAACTACAATGGTAGCCCATTAACACTTGCAAACAAGTTCTTTGTAGAGTTTTAGGAACCTTTTAATGTTTAAGTTGATTAAGTTTTGTGAGGAATATAACCTGAAGATTGTGTGTTGTATATGGTAAAGTGTGTTGAAGAAGATGATAAATGCATGTTCTTAGAGAAAGAGGGATGTTTGTGAATATAGAGAATCAATAAATTAGTTTTTCCAAGAGTTTTATAGGGTTTTTAATACCTATGAAACACATAATTTGCATGGAGAAGGGAGAATATATGAATACATTGAATAATTTTAGATAATAGCTTTTAGTGATTGGTGGTTATATTATTGATTGAAAAATAATGATATCATATAGATCTTTATCTAGCATGGGCATGCCTTAATATCATTTTTTTAACCTTAGGTTATCATTTAATTTAAAATATCAACTATAAATAGGGTAGGTGAAAAAAATGAGTTTAGAAAATCATGTCTGAGTGTGCAGGACTTACCCCTCTGAGGAACAACTAAGTTCAAATGGGGTTTGTATATAGTGGCTCAGATGGATCACCTTAAAGATTATGCTAGTTGGGACTATGCATCCTTCCTAATGCTCAAGTTTTTTTTTTTAGTTTTTTAACATAGTTAAAAAAAAAATAGTAAAGTAACACAATTGAAAAAATAATTAGGAAACTAGCACACTTCAATAAGTTGATCTGGGACTCGTTTTGAATTTTAAATCTTGCAACCCCATTTCTTTCTTTTTCTTTCCTTTCCTCATCCTCCCTCTCTCTCTCTCTCACTCATTTCATCTCACCACCGACTGGATCTCTCTCTCTCCACGGCTAAAAACACCTCAAAAAAGCCTTAAAACATTGATCTCTCTTTACATCACTCATCTCTCTCTCTCTCTCTCTCTCTCTCTCTCTCTCTACCTCTACCTCTACCTCTACCCGTGGTAACCTCTTTCTTTCTCTCTACCAACAATGGAGTAAAGACATTCCAACCAAAACACCACCACTGGTCACTCTCGCCGACCATATTTCACTTTTAGAGGTATATTGCACACTTCCCCTCAATTAATTTGATATAATTTATATTTAATTAATGTTAATTTGATTTATTAAATGTTAGGGTTTTGAATTAGAAATTAGGTTAATTAGATTTAATTTATGTTTAATTACTATTAATTATGTGATTTAGTGAATTAAAAAAATTATGTGTTTTAAATGTTAGTGTTGATTTAGGTTAATTAGATATATTTTTAGTTGATAGTTAGGTTATTTTTTTAAATAATCAATTATTTTAGGTTGTTGTTGATTGTGAATTAACAAAATTATGTGTTTGAAATGTTAGTATTGATTTAGATTAAATTATAGATTACGTTAATTAGATATATTTTTAGGTGATAGTTAGGTTATTTTGTTACATAATCAATGTTATATTTTTAGTTGATAATTGATGCACTTTGATTAACCTCAAGATATAATAAATTAGAATTATGTTTCGTTGTATTGTTTGAAAGAATGTTTAAGAATTTAGAAATATTATACTTTCATGGTGGTATCATTGTTAATATTGGCAATGGTATCACTTATAATGGAGGAAGCCATGAATATCTAATTGCTACATTAGAAATGTCCCTTAATGAATTATCAAAAATGTTATGTTATCGACTTGGCTAGAATATTTTTAAAATATAAGTTGAAATTACTTGAAGTATATTGCAAACCGGGATTAGTCAAGCTCATTATATTGGTGTACCATTCTGTAGTGACGAAAGTATGAATTCAATGTTTGGGTTTGCGAGGATCAATGAGATTAATATGCTGGAGCTTTACTAGAATAGTAGACCTAGACGAGAAAACTCTTCTAGTATAGAGTTGACTCAATTTTCAAGTAACTCTTAAAGAACCACATAGGCATCACAAACAGCTGGTCCTTCTAGGTTAGGTGATAATGCTAATAGACAAGTTTTGGTGGAGGAAATTGTTAATATGGAACCTTAGTTGAGCATGACATCTGCTCCATATTGCTATGGAGAATCCGAACCAAGTGATGACGAAGATAAGCGTCACATTGATAAAGTTGTCTTGTTATATGGTGTAGGGCTAGATATTTCATGGTAAATCCCACTCATGTCCACGAGTTTCATTAGGATGAACTAGACGCTTAGCTGCCGCATCAGGTATGTAACACATATGTAATTAATTTTTTTATTTATTTGAACGTTAATTATTTAGTTTAGATTGATTGTCTGAAATAAGTTATTTATATGTTTTGAAAGGTTATATGGATGCCTTATACGGAGGACTTGATACTTTCAGCTTCGCCAATATATCATGAGGGATCTGACATGTGGTTAGCACAGATTCTATTACATTGTTTTGACATTATTGAGATGCATTATCCAGATCATGTAATACAATAGTTTGGACTATTTAAGCATATTCCGGATTATGTTGATATTGGAGATGAGCTACGTGGTATTAGTCACAAGGGTAGGCGCAAGGAAAACTTGTAGGTAATTCATGCATCTTACATTGATATCTGGGATGCTAGAAGAGATCGTGTTTTTGAGGATCCGATGATTGATATAGATACTTAGATGACATGTATTTGCCCATTACATATCATTTTATTATACCGATCTAATCACGTTTCCCAAGATATCCACAAAATTTGATATACTATACCTTTCAATATCCAAGACAGAATCAAATAGTATACGATATTATTTTATATTTAATACCAGATTAATTTTAACTTCAGAAAAAAAAATCCTACCTTTAGTGAGTAAATGTGCTTCAATCAGTCTGTAGTATTCACTTTTCTTTAATGACATTCTCTCTCTCTTCTTCTTCTTTTTTAAGAATTATCATTTCGTCTTGATTTATTGTTTTTTTTTTTCTTCTTAGAATTCACTTTTTACTAGTGTTTGCCACTATTGCTTAAGATCACGCAAAACAACTTCCTGGCAGAGTCCGTGACTTGCAGGTTAGAAAAGATAATAAAGATATTTGACTTGAATGCCTTAGCCACATTATAATAATTATTTTTTTATATATATATTTTAATTAAATAGCTTTAGAATTAAAAAAATAATAAATATTATCTCTAAAAATAAATTATTTTAAAAATAAATTCATTATTTTTATATCTTTATCCCTACATATTTTTGTTTCTATTCTCTGTCTTCTTTCTTTTCCCAGCTGTAACCAATGAATATCTAATGGAATAAATACGAGGGACCAATGGTATTTTAAGTGATTCTTTCCAAATGCAAAATGACAATCCATTCTTTTGGCAGATTATGCAGCCCTTCTTTAATTAGACCTTCCTGTAGCCTTCTTATCGTGTGGACTGTGAGGTCCACGAGTTGACCTGTCTCGGCCCTTCTGAAGTCTTTGTTTTTTTGTCCCAAGCTATTCGAATGAACTGGTGCTGAATTATCAAAATGGCGTTAATAATCCTAAAATTAAGAAAAGAAAAATCAGGCGAAGGCACCTTTTCCATGGAAATGATCCAGAGCCACAAAACCCGATATCCTCTGCCTTCCGTTTTGTTTCTGCTTCACATGTTATCACTTCACCTTCCCTCCTTAGCTTACACTGTTCCAGACAAGTATTTCATCAGTTGTGGTTCAGACACCAATAGTACTGCTTCTGGCCGGACCTTCATCGGGGACTTGACTTCTGGGAATTCTGGTTCCTTCACCTTTACAAGGCAGAGTAGTCCTGTTAAAGATAGCAACAAGTCAACAGCCACACCACCTCTCTATCAAACAGCAAGGATTTTCAGAGAACGATCTTCTTATGAGTTTGTGATCAGCAGTGCCGGTACTTATTTGGTACGACTCCATTTCTTTTCTTTCTCTTATTCAGCTAACCTCTCCACAGCCCTTTTCAATGTTTTGGCTTCTGAAATTTCACTTGTTGGTAACTTTAGTGTACCGCTTAGGAGCAACTCTCCCCTAATAAAGGAATTCTTTATTAACATCACTGTTGGCAAATTTCCGATATATTTTATACCCCAAGGATCATCTTTCGCATTTGTCAATGCCATAGAACTGTTCCTTGCCCCTGAGAATTTCATTCCTAGTTCCGCTCTACTCGTAAGCCCTGCTGGAAGTGAGGGCAAAAACGAGGACATACTCTCTAAGGTTTTACTGACAATCCACAGAATAAATGTTGGAGGCCCCACACTCTCACCTGAAATTGACACTCTATGGAGATATTGGGTCCCAGATGATAGTTTTCTCTATAGTCCAGACACTGCCAAGAACATCAGCTCTCTTTCAAGTAAGCCTAAGTACCAAGAAGGAGTTAGCGAATACACTGCCCCTGATTTGGTCTATCAGACTGCCAAGGAGATGAATATAAATAACAGTAGGTCTTCAAATAACTTCAACATAACCTGGTCTTTTAATGTGAGCAAGAATGCTATGCACTTTGTTCGCGTTCACTTCTGCGATTTTGTAAGTGTATCACCTGGTGCTTTGTTGCGTTTCAATCTCTATATCTATAGCAACTTCAGTCTTCAAATCAATCCATATGAAGAAACTGGCCAGTTGGCCGCTCCTTTCTATTTTGAATTTGTTGTAGATTCTGATGATTCTGGAATTATGAGGATCAGTATCGGCCCCGCTAAAGATTCTGGAAATCATACTGCCTTTTTAAATGGGCTAGAAATCATGGAGATAATGGGGGAACTCGGAAAGGTAGCAAGGACAAGTGATCCCAAGAACAAGAACACTAGTGTCTTTGTTGTTGTTGGCTCAGTTCTTGGAGGTTTGGTTCTCATCTGCATTTTGGCAGTTGTTTTATGCTTGGGTCGAAGATGCAGGAAACCAAAAGTAATGGAGACTTTGGATTGGTCACCTGTGCCGGTACATAGAGGAGGGAGCACTGACAGTAGGCTGCAGGTACCTGAAGTTGCCATGTTTGGCTCCTTGACGCCTAATTTAAACCTTGGATTGAGGATCTCTTTTGCTGAAATACAGTTCGCAACGAACAACTTTGATATCAAAAAGAAAATTGGCAAGGGTGGATTTGGGACTGTCTTCCGAGGAACTCTGAGTAATGGCACTGAAGTTGCTGTGAAACGAAGTGAGCCAGGGTCACACCAGGGCCTTCCAGAATTTCAAACAGAGATAATCGTTTTATCTAAGATTCGCCATCGCCATCTTGTTTCTTTGATTGGGTATTGTGATGAAAATTCCGAAATGATACTGGTTTATGAATTCATGGAGAAAGGGACATTGAGGGATCACCTGTATGATTCAGCTTTGCCTTCCTTGCCTTGGAAGCAAAGACTTGAAATTTGCATTGGTGCTGCAAATGGTCTTCACTATCTCCATAGAGGATCCTCTGGGGGATTTATTCATCGCGATGTCAAATCCACGAACGTCTTGCTTGATGAGAACTACGTGGCCAAAGTTGCTGACTTTGGGCTTTCAAGGTTATCAGGTCCTCCCGATCAAACTCATGTCAGCACAGTTGTTAAAGGCACCTTCGGTTATCTTGATCCTGATTACTTTAAGACCCAACAATTAACAGAAAAATCTGATGTCTACTCATTTGGCGTGGTTCTTCTTGAGGTTCTATGTGCAAGACCTGCTATCAATACCTTGCTTCCACTAGAGCAAGTAAATCTAGCTGAGTGGGCAATGTTCTGCAAGAAAAAAGGAATGCTGGAACAGATTGTGGATGCTTCAATAAGAAGCGAGATCAACCTCAATTGTCTAAGGAAATTTGTTGACACAGCAGAGCGATGCTTGGAAGAATATGGTGTAGATAGGCCTAATATGGGAGATGTGGTGTGGGATTTGGAGTACGCATTGCAACTACAACAAACTGCTATGCCAAGGGAGCTACATGAGGACAGCACAACCGATGCTTCAGCCATGCTAGCACTGCCTAATATTCAACATCTTCCTTCTCTTAGCATGTCAATGGAGAGGGATGATATGCCCATGTTGAGAGAGGATCTATCAAACTCACCGGCAATTGAAGTTTTCTCCCAATTAAGAATTGATGATGCCAGATGAATGCTTTAGGTATACAGAGACAAGTGTAGCAAAGTTCGAAGTTCATGCTATTTAGCCTTGCACAGACTGAACTGTCTTCTTTCATATGCCCCTCTTTGCATACTTCCTTTCGATTTTTGTTTTGCGTCGAATTAACGTTGCTAATCAAACTGCAAGGCATGTTTATAATAGCAGAATTTTGCAATAAACAAAAAGCAATTTGAACTTTGGAGTAATATTATCCCTGCCAAGATATGCTTGATCTGTTTGCTTCCAGACTTCAACTTTTTGTATGAGAATCTCAGAAACAACCATCAAAAGCAAACTTTCCTTGATCAAAAGAAGATTATTGGTGAATGAATCGAGAGGAATAAATACTCCTAGCAAATTAAGGGCGTTCCTGTTAATGTTTTTGAGGAAGCAGCAATGGCCTTAGAGCTTACCCTGCTTCCTTCTTTGAAGGCTCAGGTTATAATATGATGCTGCAATTCTTCAGCTATATTCATGCATGAATGACTCTATCGTGCCCTGTACTTTACTAATTTTTTTTTTTAAAAAAAAGAAGTATATATAACTGGCCTCTGAAAGATAAATATTCACCAATCAATTCTATGATATGTTTTTAGAACCAATAAATTTGTTTTTCAAGAAAATCCATGCTTAACACTGCTACATATTTTACTCTCTTGATATATAAAAATATCATGGATCTTTAAGTGTTTTTTCTTTTCTTTTAGTTGATTTTATGGATGTCTAATTCTTTCTCACTTATAATACAATTTATGATAGTAATACCATTACTGAATTCTTGAGTGAATTCACATGCATAACAATTCTTGATATTTGTAAAGACCTTCGATCGAGGGCTTGCAAGAAAGGAGGATCTATCAAATATTTTTCTTTTCTCTTTTCTCTTTTTATGTAACCTAGTAAATGGACCTTCATTTTTCTAGACATGGGCCTAAACAGCACAGACCTGACATGGGTTTATGACGATGAATGAAGTTTAGTTGCCTGATGTTATTGTGGCCTTGTCTTGAATGTAGTAGCAAATACGAGTGAACTCCGGCCACTCTGCCCAGAAGACAAGCTGTTGCCAATAGCGGTGGAAATCAATGCCGAAGAAATTCGAAGCATTCACAGTTTCATCAACCTCTGCCTTTCCTTAACTGACCAAGAAACAGGAAAGGTAGCTAAACATAACGGTCAAATTTCTGTGTTATTAATGGAACATGAGTTATTTACTCTGTGCCTTTGGTGATCCTTTTAAACATAAAATTTATTTGTTCATCTGATAACATTCACACCTGCTATGTGCACCATCTAACAACATCAAAGAATTTCCATGAAACATGCACTTGTAACCTAACTTGCTTTAGCTACTTCTTCTTACATAAAACTAACAAGTGTTACACAGATGATGATTAGTGTCCGGCGCCTTTCCCGCTAGGTCCAGAGGAAGCCACCTTATACACCTCCCGCTCTGCTCCGGAAACCTGACCACCACCAGCGTCGTTAACAGGCTCTGGATCAACTGAAGCTTTCATATTGGTTGACACAGAACCAAACCCACGGTCATCGATAGGATCAGTAGCAGCATGGTGATCATCGCTCTCGTTCTTCGTTGCTGATGCAAGAGCTCTAGAATCAACGAGACTTGGGTTTGTAAAAAGTAGGATCATGAGCAAGATGAGTACGGCAAAACAGAAGTGTCTCATTGTTTGATATGTTGAAGCTGTTGGGTTATGGTTTTTTAAACTCTAATATTATTAGCAGCTCCACCTATGACAACCCTTGAAATATTCTCTTGAGACCCAAAAAGAGTGGAGCTCTTTTTTTGTCTTTTGGTTGGGGCAAAGAACGGAGCTGAAGGAGTTGATTTGGATTTTCGAATCTCCATTGAACAGGTTACCAACCTTAAATTATACACACAAGTCGCATTAAGGGATAGTTTGGGTGGCACAGGACGGAGGGGGCTTTTCTTGAAATGGGACCCTTCAACTAAGAACATTTGACTAGAAATTCTCTTCTGTTTGTTTCGAAGCAAATTTCACTTTCACATTTGTGTTTTTCCATTCCTTTTGTCTCTGAAATTGATTTACCAAATTTGGAAACACAGGTGGTGGAAATTGATTATTCGTTTAGGCCACATCTTTCATAGCAATTCATACAAGGGTTCTTTTTTTTTGTAATAAAAAAAATTAATTTGATATTTTTTATATCGTCGTACCTATACATATATATATATATATATATATATATATATATATATATATATATATATAATCAATTTGTAATGAATATGCTTACATCTTATATGATTAAGTTTTTATTCCAACTCTAAGAGATATAGTTCAATTGGTCAGATTCTAAATTTGTTTTTTAGAGGTTACTAGTTCGAGTCTCACAAATCTTAGGGCCACTGGAGGCTTACATTATCGTTAACTTCAGGACCCGTGGGATTAATCGAGGTGCGCACAAGCTGACCTGAACACCCACGTTAA